>Ga0187863_10000554_pt1 | contig 31383 bp, 22 predicted proteins | sample June2016WEW_11_1_FD_132975 | JGI IMG/M metagenome (GOLD analysis project Ga0187863, IMG submission 132975) | Peatland microbial communities from SPRUCE experiment site at the Marcell Experimental Forest, Minnesota, USA - June2016WEW_11_10 | ecosystem: Environmental > Terrestrial > Soil >...
GACTTCTCTGCCCGGAGTATTCGCCCTTGAACCGCGGGTATTCGGGGATGAGCGTGGTTTTTTCTTCGAGAGCTACAACCAGCAACTCATGGCGGATGCGGGAATTACCGAGAGCTTTGTGCAGGATAACCATTCCTGCTCTTCGCGCAACGTTCTGCGGGGCTTGCATTATCAGGTAAAGCATCCGCAGGGAAAACTTGTACGCGTGGTGGAGGGGGAAATTCTGGACGTTGCCGTGGACATGCGCCGGAGTTCTGCGACCTTTGGCCGCTGGGAGGGGGTGCGATTGTCGGGAGAGAACAAGCGCATGCTATGGATTCCCGCGGGCTTTGCGCACGGATTCAGCGTGCTTTCGGACAAGGCTCACGTGCTTTATAAAGCAACCGATTTTTACGCACCCGAGCACGAATGTACCGTCGCCTGGAACGATTCCCATCTTAAGGTCAACTGGGAACTGGAAGGCGAACCGATAGTATCGGCGAAAGACCAGCGGGGCGTGGCCTTCCGCGACGCCAAGAGTTACGACTAAATCCCATGCGAGTCACAATTTTTGGAGCCTCCGGCTTGTTAGGCAAGGAACTCATGCGCGAGTGGAGCGGCGATTCGGTGAGCGGGCTGAGCTCGCGTGATGCGGACATTTGTGACGCGAAGCGGGTGCGGCAGGTCGTGCAAGAGACGCGTCCGGAGTGGATCGTGTTGGCGGCGGCTTACACCGACGTGGACGGATGCGAAAAGAATCCGGACCTGGCTTTTGCGGTGAACCGCGATGGAGCGGTGAATGTCGCTACAGCGGCGAGGGAGTTTGGAGCACGTCTTCTGTTCCTCAGTTCCGATTACGTCTTTGATGGAAAGAAGACCACGCCGTATGAGACCGGAGACGCACGGAATCCGCAGAGCGTGTACGGGCGGACGAAGGCCGAGGCCGAGATCAGCCTGCTGGAGTTAATGCCCGATTGCTGCATCGCCAGAACGTCGTGGCTGTTCGGAACTGGCGGGAAATGCTTTCCCGATACGATTTTGAAGCTGGCCGCTAGCCGTCCCGCGCTCGATGTGGTCGATGACCAGCGCGGTTGTCCAACGTATGCGGTAGACCTGGCGCGAGCGATCGTTCAATTGTGCCGGAAGAACGCCAATGGAATCGTGCACGTGACCGATGCGGGCGATTGCACCTGGTTTGAGTTTGCGCGAGAGATTGTTCGGAGTGCGGGACTGGCCACAACGGTGCGTCCGGTGAGCAGTCAGCAGATGGCACGGCCCGCGCCTCGACCTACATATTCGGTTTTGTCGCCGACTCGCCTGCAAGCTCTCGGAATCGAAATGCCTTCCTGGCGCGATGCGTTGCGGCGCTACCTGGAACAGCGACAACTCGCAAGCTAGCGCGGAGATTGCCTCGCTTCCAGCCGTCCTGCTACGATTGCCGGGGCCCACCTGGGGATCTCGTGAAATTAATCCAGAATTATATCGATGGCCGCTTTGTGTCCGGAAAGCACGAGTTTGCCGACGTGAATCCAGCGGACGGGACGGAGATCGCGCAGGTTTCCGAAGCGGACGAGGCGCAAGTGGACGAAGCCGTACATGCGGCTCGGCGTGCATTGCACGGAGAATGGGGGCGGCTCGGGGTCCGCGAACGCGCGGCGCGTCTGCACGCGGTCGCGGATGCGATCGAAAAGCGATTCGATTGCTTCGTTGAGGCCGAAGTTGCGGACACGGGCAAGCCAGTCTCTCTGGCTTCAAAGCTCGATGTGCCTCGCGCGGCAGCGAATTTCCGCGTCTTCGCCGACCTGGTGAAAGTTTCTGGGCTGGAGTCTTTTCAGACGGAAACTCCTGATGGAACCAACGCGCTGAACTACGCGGTGCGCAAGCCACTGGGGGTCGTCGGCGTGATCACGCCGTGGAATCTGCCCTTGCTGTTGCTCACCTGGAAAGTGGCGCCGGCGCTGGCATGCGGGAATGCGGTGGTCGTCAAGCCCTCCGAAGAAACTCCTGCGACAGCTACGCTGCTCGCCGAGGTAATGAAAGACGCGGGAATTCCGAATGGCGTCTATAACGTGGTACATGGCTCCGGGCCGGCATCGGCTGGAGAGTTTCTTACGCAGCATCCTGATGTGGATGCGATCACATTTACCGGAGAATCGAGAACCGGCGCCGCGATCATGAAAGCAGTCGCGCCGACAGTGAAACCAATTTCGTTCGAACTCGGTGGGAAGAACGCGGCGATCGTATTTGCGGACTGTAGTTTTGAGGAGGCAGTGGACGGAGTGTCCGACGCCGTGTTTCTGAATACCGGGCAAGTCTGCCTGTGCACGGAACGCGTCTATGTCGAAAGGAAAGTTTTCAGCGCATTTGTGGAGGCTCTGAAACGGAAAGCGGAGAGTCTGCACGCGGGCTGGCCGAATGACGAGAAGACGAACCTGGGGCCGCTGATCTCCGCACAACATCGCGAGAAGGTGCTCTCCTACTATCGATTGGCGCGCGAAGAAGGCGCGACGGTAGTAACCGGCGGAGGAGTTCCACAATTTGGCGATAATCGCGATCATGGTTTCTACATTCAACCAACCATCTATACTGGACTTCCGGAATCGGCGCGCTGCGTGAAGGAAGAAATCTTTGGGCCGGTGTGCCACATCACGCCATTTGATTTGGAAGAGGAAGCCGTCGCCATGGCCAATAACACCAAGTACGGACTCGCGGCTTCGATCTGGACCAGCGATTTGAAGCGCGGTCATCGTGTGGCGCAGCAGATGAATGTGGGCATCACCTGGGTGAATTGCTGGTTCTTGCGTGACCTGCGAACGCCGTTTGGTGGAGCGGGACTTTCCGGCATCGGCCGCGAAGGCGGGATGCATTCGCTGAACTTTTATTCAGAGCTGAACAATATTTGTATTCGGCTGTAATGCTTGCGGACTGGGCGTCTACACGAGACCGGACGCGACCAGGAGAAGCGGAGCGGGATGGAAGGCAAAGTCGTCGAAGGAAAAGCGACGCCGCGGGGCAAGTATCCGCACATCAAGCGGGCGGGGGACTTTCTGTTTGTGTCTGGCACCAGCGCGCGCCGCTCCGACAACTCGATTGCCGGGGCCGAAGTTGATCCGTTGGGTACCACGCGACTCGACATTCGTGTGCAAACGCGCGCGGTGATCGAGAACATCCGCGACATTTTGCAGAGTGCGGGCGCTCAACTGCGGGATGTAGTGGAGCTTTCCACCTATCTGGTGAACATGAACGATTTCGCCGGCTACAACGAAGTTTATGGCGAATTTTTCGGGTACGATGGTCCGGCAAGAACGACCGTTGCGGTGCACCAGTTGCCGCATCCGCACTTGTTGATTGAGATCAGAGCCATGGCTTACAAACCGCTGAAATAGGAGTCGCGATGGCGTCCATCAAGAATCTGAAGGCTTTCAATTTTCAGGCGTGGATCGAAGAAAACAAAGAGAAGCTCAAGCCTCCGGTGGGAAACGCGCAAGTGTGGGAAGACGGCGAGATGATGGTGACCGTGGTGGGCGGGCCCAACCAGCGGCGCGACTATCACGACGATCCCACGGAGGAATTCTTCTACCAACTGAAAGGCAATATTTCGCTACGCATCATGGAGACGCCCGGCAAGCCTCCGCTCGAAATACCGATCGAAGAGGGCGAGATCTTTCTTCTGCCCAAGCACATGCGACACTCGCCGCAGCGGCCCGCTGACACCATCGGAGTGGTAGTTGAAGTGCCGCGCCCCGAGGGCTCTCTGGACGCGTTTGAATGGTACTGCCCGAACTGTCACCAGCTGATCTATCGGGCGGAGGTGAAACTGAAGAGCATTGTCAAGGATCTGCCGCCTCTGTTTGAACAATTTTATTCGAACGAGAGCCGGCGGAAATGTAAGCATTGCGGCACGATTCATCCGGGCAAATAAGGCATGCAAGTCATCGACATTCATAACCATTTTTTCCCAAACTCATGGCCTGACTTGGCTGCGCGCTACGGCACACCGAACTGGCCGTGGATCAAGCACACCGAGCCAGGCAAGGCGGACATTATGGTGGGGGACCGATTCTTTCGCCACATTTATTCGGCGTGCTGGGATCCGGAGGTTCGACTCCAGGAGATGGATCGTGACGGCATTGACCTGCAAGTCATCTCCGCTACGCCGGTGTTGTTCGCGTATGAGCGGCCGGTTGAGCATGCGCTGGATTGTGCGCAATTGTTCAACGACGCAGCCCTTGAACTTTGCAGCCGCGGAAAAGGCAGATTGAAATCGTTTTGCCAGGTGCCGCTACAAGACACTGACGCAGCTTGCAAGGAGCTTAGCCGGTGCATGCGGTCAGGGCACCTGGGCGTGCAAATTGGCAATCACGTAGGTGACAAGAATTTGGATAATCCTGGGATCGTAACATTCTTACACCACTGCGCGGATGTAGGGGCGGCGGTGCTGGTCCATCCCTGGGACATGTTTGGCAAGGATCGGACGCCGAAATACATGATGCCGTGGACGGTGGGAATGCCGGCGGAGACGCAACTCTCTGTGGTGGCGCTGATCTTGAGTGGGGCGTTTGATCGTCTGCCGAACAGGCTTCGTATCTGTTTTGCGCATGGCGGTGGGAGTTTCGCGTTTCTACTCGGGCGACTGGAGAATGCGTGGCATCATCATCCGGTTGCGCGAGGTGACTGCCAACATCCACCCAGCCACTATCTCAACCGCTTCTACACCGACTCCGCGGTGTTTGACCAACACGCTCTGCAATTTCTGGTGGGAACGATGGGAGCGGATCAGGTGATGCTCGGTTCGGACTATCCTTTTCCGCTGGGCGAAGAACGCGTTGGCTCACTCATCCGGCAAAGCAATTTGCCGCAGCACACTAAGGCAAATCTGCTGAGCGGAAACGCGACGCGGTTTCTGGAACTGAAAGCCGAGGCGCAAGAAGGCGATGAGAAGTCTGACGCGGCCGCTGGCTCGTCGCCGCCCACGACTGAGCCCGGACAGCTCACGTACAGCTCTTATCTGAAAGTTCCGGAACTGCTGGAGTTGCAACGGCCACAGTCTTTACCACAGCACCACGATGAGTTGCTATTCATCCTCGTGCATCAGACCTACGAGCTGTGGTTCAAGGAATTGCTGCATGATCTCGATGCCGTGGTCGCGAACCTGCGAAGAGCTGGTATGGCCCCGCAATCGCGTGACGAAGTGTATGAGGCGGCGCGACTGCTGCGCCGCTGTACGGAGATCACGCGGGTGATGGTGGAGCAGTTCACGATTTTGGAAACGATGCTGCCCACGCATTTTCTCGCGTTTCGCGGTCTTCTGGAGCCTGCCAGCGGATTCCAGTCTGAGCAGTTTCGTGAGATCGAATTTCTGTGTGGCTTGAAGGACGAGAAAATGCTGCGCTATCACCGGCCTACCCCGGCGGCTCACGCAAGTCTGAAACGCCGACTGGAGGAACCGTCACTGCATGACGTATTCTTCGGAGCTTTACAGGCGATGGGCAAACTTGCACCACCTCCCGCAGGCGCGACCGACAGGGAGCGATTCGAAGCCCGCGCCCGCGCCGTGCATGCACTCTACAAGGATGAGCATCATCATCGCGACTGGATCGACGTGTGCGAGCGGTTGACGGAGTTTGACGAACTGGTGGTGAGCTGGCGGTTGCGCCACATTCAACTGGTGGAGCGCATCATCGGCATTCGCATGGGTACGGGAGGAAGTTCAGGGGCGTCCTACCTGAAGCTGACGCTGGACAAGAAATTCTTTCCCGAATTGTGGGAAGCAAGGACATTGCTGACCGAGTAAGTCGTTCGCCTTTTCCGGCCTTGGTTCGTCGAACATGTTTTTCAATCAAGATCTGGCATGAAATCCTCACCCAAGAAAATCACACTGATCGGCGCCGGACTAAACGGACCTCTTCTGGCTATTCTTCTGATGCAACGCGGATTGTCAGTTGAGATCTATGAGCGACGGCCCGACATGCGGCGAGTGCGCATGAGTGCGGGGCGGTCCATCAATCTCGCGCTCTCGACGCGGGGCATTTATGCGTTACAGCAGGCCGGCCTGTGGGAGCGGATGCGGAGCATCATCATCCCAATGAAGGGGCGGATGATGCACTCCATTGGCGGTGAACTTACCTTCCAACCCTATGGACAAACTGAAGCGGAGGTCATCAACTCGATTTCCCGGGCGGAGCTGAACGTTGCGCTCATCAACGCCGCAGAGGAGCACGGTGCGACCATTCATTTCAATCAGCGCTGCACGGGTTACGACGTAAAGACCGGAGCGATACGAGTGCGCGACGAAGATACGGGAGAAGAGACGACTCGTGACGTTGGAGTTGTGATCGGCTGCGATGGTTCAGCGTCGGCGATCCGGGGGGAAATGCTCAAGCTGAGCCGTTTCAACTTTTCGCAGCAATATCTTGACTACGGCTACAAGGAGCTGACGATTCCAGCCGGGGCAGAGGGGCAGCATCTAATGGAAACCCACGCGCTACATATTTGGCCGCGGGGCAGCCACATGCTGATCGCATTGCCCAACATCGATGGCACTTTCGCCTGCATTTTATTCCTGCCGTTTGAGGGCGCGGACAGCTTTGCCAGCCTGACCACGCGCGCACAAGCAATCCAATTCTTCGAGTCTCGCTTTCCGGACGTGGTTCGGTTAATGCCTCAACTGGCCGACAACTACTCTGCAAATCCGACCGGCGCGATGGTGACCGTCAAATGCTCCCCGTGGTATGTGGAAGGAAGAGCGCTGCTTCTCGGGGATGCGGCTCACGCGATTGTTCCCTTCTTCGGCCAGGGATTGAATTGCGGATTCGAAGATTGCACCTGTCTGGTGGAGTTGCTTGACCGGCACGGCGCGGACTGGGCACGAGTGTTCGCAGAATTCGAACATGAGCGCAAAGTCAACACCGATGCCATCGCGGACATGGCCATCGAGAATTTCACGGAGATGAGAGATCGGGTGGCAGACTCGCGATTCCTGTTTCGAAAGAAAGTAGAATTGGCGCTGGAAGCAAAGTATCCGGGACTTTTTGTGCCGAAATATGCCATGGTAACTTTTCATCGCATTCCCTATTCCGTCGCCCTGGCTCGCGGTACGGTTCAGGACCGAATGCTGACGGAACTCTGCGAGTCCATCGATCGGGTGGAGGATCTCGACTGGAGTGAGGCGGGCCGGTTGATTCACCGCGATCTCACTCCGCTGGAGCTGCGGCAGTGACCAACTTCCAGTCTCAATCAGAGTTTCAGACAGACGAGGATTTCGCGATCGCGAGGGATGAACGCGATCCCCTCAAGGAATTCCGCCAGCTCTTTTTATTTCCTAAGACAGCGGCTGGTGATGATTGCATATATCTATGCGGTCACTCGCTCGGGCTTCAGCCTAAGACCGCGGCAGCATATGTTGAACAGGAACTGAAAGACTGGGCGCAGCTCGGTGTAGAGGCCCACTTCCGGGCAAGAAACCCGTGGATGCCTTACCACAGGCTGCTCACGGAACAGACCGCAGAACTCGTAGGAGCGAAACCCCTCGAAGTTGTCGTGATGAATTCGCTCACGGTAAATCTTCATCTGATGATGGTGTCGTTTTACCGTCCGACGCCGCGGAGGCACAAAATTGTTGTGGAACGCGGAGCCTTCCCTTCCGATCAGTACGCGGTGAAATCGCAGATTCACTTTCACGGCTTTGACCCCGCGACTTCCCTGATCGAGTTGACACCTCGTTCAGGCGAGACCTGTCTTCGTGAGGAAGACATTGAGTCATTGATCGAACGCACAGGACACGACATTGCACTGATCATGCTGGGTGGAGTGAATTACGCAACCGGCCAAGCGTTTGATATGGCTCGCATCACACGAGCGGGGCAGGCGCGCGGCTGCGTGGTTGGTTTCGATCTGGCGCACGCCGCCGGCAATTTGCATTTGAAATTGCATGAGTGGGGTCCTGACTTTGCCGTGTGGTGCAGCTACAAGTATTTGAATGGCGGCCCGGGATGTGCCGCTGGTTGCTTTGTCCATGAGCGGCATGCACGCGCCTGGGAGCTGCCGCGCTTTGCGGGTTGGTGGGGACACGACGAAGAGTCACGGTTCGAGATGGGGCCGAACTTTCGGGCGATGCCGGGCGCCGACGGCTGGCAGTTGAGCAATCCGTCGATTGTCAGTCTGGCTGTGTTGAGAGCATCGATGGATATCTTTTACGAAGCGGGAATGGAGCGGTTGCGAACGAAGAGCGTGTCGCTAACCAGCTATCTGGAATTCTTACTAAGTCAGTACGCATCTCCGAACTTCTCCATCATCACACCTCGTGAAAAAGAGCGGCGGGGTGCGCAGCTTTCGATCCGAGTCCCCAGTAATGGGCGAGCCCTGTGCGAACGGTTGACCGAGGAGGGCATCGTTGGCGACTGGCGGGAACCGGATACTTTCCGGGTTGCTCCGGTGCCTCTGTACAACTCCTATCGGGATGTTTTCCGGTTTGTTCGGAGATTCACTGCAGTAATTGGCGAGAACGTCCGGTAGCATGTTCCACCGGCTTGCGCGATTACTTTCGTAATATCCCTCCCTTTTCTACATGAACATACACTCTTAGCGTTGGGCTTAATCTCTGTGCGACAACCGAGCAGGGGAACGGGACTCGTGTGCGCGGTGGTTTGCGTGCACGTCTTCGTGTCTCTACTGGCGCCGCGCGGCATTGGATTAACCACCTTTGGCGACCTGACGCAGTGTGTTCTGCTTTTTTGCGCGACGCTGTTCATTCTCTTGAACATTCGAACCCGCTATAAGAGAGCCCGGCTTTTCTGGGCTCTCCTGGCATTCGGTTGCGGGATGTGGCTCTGCGCGCAGGTTCTGTGGACTTACTTCGAAGTCTTTCTTCGTCAGGAGGCGCCGGACCCGTTTGTCGGCGACGTGGTTTTGTTCCTGCACGTCGTTCCCATGATGGCGGCCCTGGTGGTACAACCGCACATTCGACGAAATGATCATTCCTTGCGGCTCGCGTCCCTCGACTTCTTTCTGCTGCTCACGTGGTGGCTTTATCTGTATCTCTTCATCGTGATCCCATGGCAATACGTTTCGCCGAACGTAACTGCGTATGGCCACAGCTTCGACGTGCTCTACGCTTGTGAACAAATCGTTCTGATCGTGGGGGCAGGACTGGTTTGGAAGCGCAGCCAGGGTTCCTGGCACACCATCTATGGCCAGCTTTTCAGAGCCACATTGTTCTATAGCATGGGTTCCATTCTGGCCAGTGTGGCGATCGATTCTCACCAGTACTATACCGGCAGTCTTTACGATGTTCCGCTGGTAGCCGCCATGGCGTGGTTCGCAGTGCTGGGTTTCACGGCGCGCGAATCTTCCTCCGATGAACCGGCGGACCAGGAACCCCGGCACAACCACAGCATGTGGACCGCGCGATTGGCGATGATTGCCGTATTCTCAACACCGCTCATGGTGGCATGGGCGGAGTTCGGCGGCGGAACTCCAGCGCGGGTGCGCTCCTACAGGCTTTTCTTGACGGTGGCGGCGATGATCTTCATGGGTATGCTGGTGTTCGTCAAGCAACACTGGATGGACTGGGAACTGCTCCGCCTGCTGCATGTGTCACGCAATAATCTCGATGAGATGTGCAAGTTGAAAGACGAATTGGAAAATAAGGAACAGAGTCTTCGGTGGCACAGTCTGGAACTGCAGCGTAAGAATCTTGAACTGCAGGAGATTTCATACACCGATCCGTTGACGGGTGTGTGGAACCGGCGCTATCTGGAAGAAATTCTGACGGCCGAAGCGGGACAAGTTTTGCGAAACTACGAGCGGGCTCGGGGCAACGACATTCGCAAGCTGGATCATCGCGATCTGATATTTCTCATGGTGGATGTGGACTTCTTCAAGCAAGTGAACGATCTGCATGTTCATCCGGCCGGAGATCGCCTGCTGCGGTTGGTGGCGGAGCGTTTAGGCCGGGTTGTGCGCAGATCCGACGTCCTGGTTCGATGGGGAGGAGAGGAATTTCTAATCATGTCTCGTTCGGCGGACCCGTCGGGCACTCCCGCGTTCTGCGAGCGCATTCTGGATATCCTGGCATCGGAGGCTTTCGATCTGGGACACGGCGTTACTGTGCGAAAGACTTGTTCGGTGGGATGGGCTCCCTATCCCTGGAGTCGCCGCGCCTATGAGGCGGTTTGTGCCGAAGAGGTCATCGAACTTGCAGATACGGCGCTCTACCGGGCGAAGAATGCCGGGCGAAATCAGGGCGCAGGAATTCTACCTGGGGATGGAGCCCTTGCCGCGCCCCACGCGATTACGCTGCACGCTCTACGAAACGACACCGGCGTTCTGACGCGTACGGTGAGAGTCCAAAACCCTGGCTCCGGGGGCTTTGCCCAAAACCACGCCGATAACATGACTGCCTCGAACGACGCAGCAGCCGATTCCTCCGCCGAACTTTGAGCCTATTCCGACAGCGGCGGTCCCAATCAGACTGCTTGACCCACGAATGCCACCTCGAATGAACAAAGTGACGCCTTGCAGCTTCGCTGCGTTGGCACTGAAGTAAAATCACGCTATAGTGGGCAAGGACTGGCACGAACTCTAGTGAGGCATATTCGACGATGAACACAAAAACTTCTCTCCGCAAGACAGGTCTGCGCCAGAAGGCGCAATTGATGTCGGCATCGGAAATTGAACGAACGCTGGTGCGCCTCGCTTACGAAATCGTGGAGAAAAACGGAGGCGTTGACGGTTTAGGATTGGTGGGAATCCGCCGCCGGGGCGTGCCCATCGCCGAGCGGCTAGGCAAGATCATCGCTCGCATTGAGAACGCAGAGGTTCCCGTTGGCACGTTGGATATCACTTTCTATCGCGACGATCTTTCGACGCTTGGACCGAAACCGGTGGTGCACGACGGGGAGATTGGATTTTCGATTGAGGACAAGAACATCGTTCTGGTCGACGACGTTCTTTTCACCGGACGCACGACGCGAGCCGCGCTGGACGCGCTATTTTCGCACGGCAGACCGCGGAGGGTGCAGTTGTGCGTGCTGATCGACCGCGGACACCGGGAACTTCCCGTCGAGGCCAGCTTTGTCGGCCGCAATGTGCAGACCACCATGAACGAAGTGATCGAGGTCAAATTGACTGAGATCGATGACGCGGAGAAGGTTCTTCTCATGGAGAAGTAGGATCGCAGGAGTTAGGATCGACAAGAGAAGGGTGACCAGAAAAATGAAAGGACGGCGTCGAATGCGCCGTCCTTTTTTCTTCAAGCAACCTTCTAGGACAACTTAGTGCAGATCGCCTTGGTCTGAGTGTAAAGGCTAAGGGCGTCGTGCCCCATCTCACGGCCCCATCCGGATTGCTTGTATCCGCCGAAGGGCAACGCAGCATCGAAGATGTTGTAGCAGTTGATCCACACCGTACCTGCGCGCAGATGTTCCGCCATGCGGTGGGCTTTGCCGATGTCGCGTGTCCAGACGGCTGCGGCCAGGCCGTATTCGCTATCGTTGGCACGCGGCAGAATTTCCTCGGGGTCGTCGAACGGCATCGCCGCTACGACTGGCCCGAAAATTTCTTCCCGTACCACTTTCATGTCTTCTCGCGTGTTCACCAGAACGGTAGGCTCGACGAAGTAGCCCTTATCGCCTTTCTTATGCCCGCCGGTGACGGCTTTGGCGCCCTCCGAGAAGCCCGCCTCCAGATAACCGCAGACCCGGCTTAACTGCTCCTCGGATACAAGCGGTCCCATGTTCGTCTCTGGATCGAGACCCGAACCGATATTGATTTTTTTGGCTTGGTCAGCGACGCCCTCCACGACTCGGTCGAAGATCGGCTTCTCGATGTAGAGACGTGATCCAGCGCAGCAACACTGGCCGTGATTGAAGAAGATCGCGCTTGCCGCGCCGGCGATGGCGGACTCGAGATCGGCGTCCTTGAACACAACATTGGGAGATTTTCCGCCGAGTTCTAACGACACTTTTTTCAAGTTGCCGGCCGCGGCGTGCACGATTAGCTTCCCAACCTCCGTGGAGCCGGTGAAAGCAATTTTGTCCACGCTGGGATGAGCGGCCAGCGCTGCGCCGGCGGTCTCTCCATAGCCCGGCACGACGTTCACTACGCCTTCAGGGAACCCAGCTTCCATGACCAACTCGCCGAGGCGCAGTGCCGACAGCGGCGTTTGTTCCGCCGGCTTCAACACTACAGTGCAGCCGGAAGCGAGCGCGGGACCCAGCTTCCACGCTGCCATCAGCAAAGGAAAGTTCCATGGGATGATCTGCCCGGCAACTCCGACCGGCTCTCGCAGCGTGTAGGCAAGATACTTCGCGCCGGGAGTGTACGGAACCGAGATTGGAATCGTATTGCCTTCAATCTTCGTGGCCCAACCCGCCATATAGCGAAACAAATCCACGGCCAACGGGACGTCGGCGCCCCTGGCAATGGTAAGGGGCTTACCGTTATCAAGGCTTTCCAGATAAGCGAACTCTTCGGTGTGGGCCTCCAGCAGATCGGCGAGCTTCCAGATGAGGCGCCCGCGCTCGGATGCCGTCAACTTCCGCCACGGGCCCTGGTCAAAGGCTTTGCGCGCGGCCTTCACGGCTTGCTCAATATCTTCACGATCGCCTTCCGCCACCTGCGCCAGAATTTCACCGGTGGCGGGATTGTAGGTAGGAAAGGTCTTGCCGGAGATCGAATTTACCCAATTGCCATTGATTAACATCTTGCGCGGCTTGTCGATGAAATCCGCGACCTGCGGATGAATCTGCGGTGACACTGCGATGCCCATACGTCCTCCTTAGATCAAGCACGAACTTGGTGATGTGACGCTAAAGATGCCGGGCGGATAAGAATGATCGTAGTATGCTAGCGCCGAGTCGAAACAAAAGCAATTCCGGCTGATTCGACTGGGCGCTGTACTTGATCGAATCTCAGAAAAGGCCCTGAATCGTTTCGACAGGGTTTACAATGAGCCTCGATTTCTCCGACTCGTCGCGAGATCGTTTCCATTTATGGCCAAGAAACTTCTGCCCACTGGCGCGCAAGCGAAACTATTGCGGTCCGCGAAGAGAGTCATGAAGAACGCGCACGCGCCGTACTCGAAATTTCGCGTTGGTGCGGCCATTCTGCTCTCGAACGGCAAAGTCTTCTCGGGCTGCAACGTGGAGAACGCGTCCTACGGAATGACCAACTGCGCCGAACGCACGGCGATTTTCTCGGCGGTCGCGCAGCTTGGGCCTAAGATCGAGATTCGCGCGGTGGCTGTGACCAACGACCAGGGCGTGCCTTGTTCGCCTTGCGGTGCCTGCCGTCAGGTGATTTATGAATTCGGCCCCGATGCGACGATCTTCTTCCCAGGGGCCAACGGGCCGAAACAGGCGCACATCACTGAACTCCTTCCGGAAGGATTCCGTCTCCAGTGAATCCGACGCCGGCTTCACAGCGGACGTTCCGTGCCATCGATGTCATCCGCAAGAAGCGAGATGGCGGCGAATTGTCGAGGAATGAAATCGAGTCCATGGTGAATGCATATACGCGCGGCGACATTCCCGACTATCAGGTCTCGGCTTGGCTGATGGCGGTAGTGTGGCGTGGTATGACGCGTGCCGAGACCGCCGCGCTGACGGATGCGATGTTGCGCTCTGGCGAAGTGCTCGATCTCACTTCACTTGCAGCGAAGAAGGTGGATAAGCACTCGACCGGCGGCGTGGGTGACAAGACTTCGCTTGTGCTGGCCCCGCTTGCAGCCGCGGCAGGCATAGTGGTTCCCATGATCAGTGGCCGTGGCTTGGGACATACCGGAGGAACGCTCGACAAGCTCGAAGCCATCCCCGGCTTCAACGTGAATCTTCCCGTGGCGCAATTTCGCCACGTACTCGAAGTCTGTGGTTGCGCCATGATTGGGCAGACAGCGGAGATTGCGCCTGCTGACCGCAAGCTCTACGCGTTGCGCGACGTGACCGGGACGGTGGAGAGCCCCTATCTCATCTGCGCGTCCATCATGAGCAAGAAACTTGCGGAAGGCATCGACGCTCTTGTTCTTGACGTAAAGACCGGCTCCGGGGCGTTCATGAAGAATGAAAAAGACGCCGCTTTCCTCGCCGAACTCATGGTTGAAACCGGGGAGCGGATGGGCAAGCAGGTAGTGGCGCTCATCACGGACATGGATCAGCCGCTGGGATGCATGATCGGAAATGCGCTGGAGGTTGTCGAAGTGGTGGAAGTTCTGCGCGGAGGGGGACCGGAAGACTTGCGTCAACTCTGCCTCGAGCTTGCGGGCTGGATGTTGCATCTGGGTGGAGTTGCCGCTTCGGTCGGCGAAGGAAAGAGTCAGAGCGAGAAGTTGATTGCCTCCGGCAAAGCGCTCGAAAAATTTTGCCAGATGGTGGAACTGCAAGGCGGAGATCCGCGATCGATCGACGATCCGAAGAAACTGCCTCAGGCTCAGCATACAATCACCCTTTCAAGCCCGAAGCGCGGATATCTCGCATCTTTGCAGTGCGAGCAAATTGGTACGGCGTGTGTGATTCTCGGCGGCGGCCGCGAGCGTAAAGAAGACTCGGTCGACCCGGCGGTGGGAATCGTCCTTCACAAGAAAGTCGGCGACCCGGTTTCCGCCGGCGAGCCGCTGGCCACGATTTACTACAATGCAGAAACGCGCGCGGCTCGTGCCATGCAAGTGCTCGAAGAGAGCTATCAGATTGCCGATTCGCCGGCGCGCGAGAAGAGGCCTTTGATCCACCGCGTAATCGGAAAGCCCGGAGAGAAGAACTGAATGGGACGCTACACTGGAATCCTCGGCCTGCTCACTATGCTGACGCTGGCCTACGTGTTTTCCACCAACCGCCGCGCCATTCGAATGAAGACCGTGGTGTGGGGTTTAGGCTTGCAGTTTGCCTTCGCCGTATTGGTATTGAGAATCGACGCCGGTCGGCGAGTTTTTCAGAAGGCTGGAGATGTAGTGAGCCGGCTGCTCAGCTACTCATTTGTCGGTTCGCAGTTTGTTTTCGGCGATCTCGGGAAGCAAGGTTCGCATCTCGGCTTTTATTTCGCTTTTCAGGTGCTGCCAGCAATAATTTTCATTTGCGCGTTCTTCGCCGTGCTTTATCACTTCGGCGTCATGCAGTTCGTCATTAAGGTTGCTGCGTGGGTCATGACCCGGGTGATGGGCGCCAGCGGTGCAGAATCGCTCAACATAGCGGCCAGCATTTTTATGGGACAAACGGAAGCGCCTGTGACCATCCGGCCGTTTCTGCCTGATCTGACGCACTCGGAACTCATGACTGTGATGACGAGCGGCATGGCCCACGTCTCCGGTGGAATTATGGCGGCTTACATTGCATTCGGCATAGAACCCAAACACCTTTTGAGCGCCGTCATCATGACCGCGCCCGGGACGCTTTTAATGGCGAAGATGCTCGTACCTGAAACCGAGCAGCCGAGGACCGCAGGACGAGTTGTTATGCCCGAAAGCGAAGAGCAAACCGAGAAGCAAGAAAATCTGCTCGGTGCGATTGCCCGGGGAACGACCGACGGCCTGCACATGGCTTTGAATATCGCCGCCATGCTGATTGCGTTCCTGGCGCTCATCGCGCTGGCGGACGGCATTCTTGGTGGCATTCACCATTGGGTGGCCTGGGTTCCAGAAAGCCTGGAAAGGATTTTTGGAGCTGTCTTCGCTCCGATTGCCTGGGTGATTGGTGTTCCCTGGCGCGACTGCGGAGTGATTGGAACTCTGCTGGGCACGCGGATGGTATTGAACGAGTTGGTAGCGTTTTCCATGCTTGGGCCGATGAAAACCGCGCTGGACCCGCGCTCTTTCACCATCGCAACGTTTGCGCTTTGCGGCTTTGCGAATCTTAGCTCCATTGGAATCCAGATCGGTGGCATCGGAGCACTGGCACCCAACAAGAAGAGCGAACTGGCGCGGCTGGGCATTCGCGCGATGCTGGCGGGAACCATGGCGAACCTAATGTCAGCATCCATCGCGGGCATGCTGCTATAGCACACAAGCAATCAAGAAAGGACCACTTTCCTGTGAAGCAACTTCGCACTAACTCTGCCCTAATTTCGATTTTCGTTCTCACTCTTCTAACGAATGCATTTGCCCAAGCCACGCCGAAGCGGGTGATTATTGACACCGATCCCGGCACCGACGATGCCATGGCTATCATCCTTGCTCTGAATTCTCCGGAACTGAAGGTGGAAGCGTTGACGGTGGTACCGGGCAATGTAGATGGTCGGCAGGGGTTGGAAAATGCTCTAAAGATTGTTTCACTGGCGGGACGCTGTGACGTCACAGTCGCGGGTGGAGCGCAACATCCGCTCAATCAGAAACTGATTACCGCACAGTTCTGGCACGGAAAGAATGGCCTGGCTAACGTGGAGTTGCCGCCTACCAAATGCAAGGCCGATCCCCGGTTCGGTCCGGATCTCATCATCGAAATGGTTCACAAGTATCCACATGAAATCACGCTGATTCCTGTGGGGCCGTTGACCAACATCGCTCTCGCAGTTTCGAAAGACCCTTCGATTGCGGCGCTGGTCAAGGATATCGTCATCATGGGCGGTTCAATCACTGGCGGGAACGTCAACGGAGCGGCGGAAGCGAACATCTACAACGATCCGGAAGCAGCCCAGATCGTGTTCAATGCGGGCTGGATGGTAACGATGGTCGGCTCGGATGTAGGCGAGCGAACGCTGATTACGCGAAAGTATCTCGCGGAGTTGCAGTCATTGCACGGACCGCAGAGTGACTTCATCGCTAAGATTGCCGATTTCTATTTGAACCGCAGCGAGAAGAGCGGATATAGCGGGGCCGCGATGTATGACCCGCTGGCGGTAGGGATTGCTCTGGATCCAACTCTCGGCACGCTTAAAGAAATGCACGTCGATGTGGAGACCAAAGGTGAGTTTACCCGCGGAGAAACTGTGGCGAACCGCATGGGCTCGAACGAGAATAACGTCTTGCACGGGGACCATTACGAGATCGAAGGCGTCATCGACCTCAAGCCGAACGCACGAGTTTGCGTGGCTTCCGACGCGGACCGATTCTTGAATCTGTTTATCAGCCGGATCAGAGGAAAGTAAACTCTCATCCATTCGAGCGCGCGACCAGGAAAATCGCCAACCCATAGAAGACGAACATCAGGCCAAGGTAAGCTTTGGCGCGAGGTCCCGAGTTCGCAAACTCTTTCCACGCGAGAATTCCCCAAAGCGCCGCAACCATGGGAGCCGATTGGCCAATGGCATAAGAAATGGCGACGCCGGTAAAGCTCGCGGCCACCAGATTGAAGACGGTGCCAATGCCCCAGATGAATCCGCCGCAAAGGCCGAGCAGGTGGCCCGAAGCGGGCCCGCTGAAAAATCCGCTGAAACTTACTGGCTCTCCTACGAGCGGGTGTTTCATAAAATAAATATTCCAAATGAAACAGGAGAGCAACGCTCCCAGCGTAAGAAACACAGCCGCGCTATAAGGTCCCAACGGAGTGCCGCGAGTCATCGCATGCGTCATGAATGGAGCCCACAGGCCCATCAGTATCCCGGAAACGACGCAAGTGATCAGGCTCTTCCTGGAAACGGTGCGTCCGGCGGCCGCGAGACAGCCGTAGGCCTTGCCGTCTAACAGCACGGCGATAAACGCGCACGCGACACCAAATGCCAGGAGCATGGCGTTCCCCCTGGGCTGAAGAATGTAACTCAGCACAGTTCCGACCACCAGGGCGATTCCAATTGAGATGGGAAATGCCACGGCGAGTCCGGCCATGTCAATCGCGGCCACAAGCAAGAGATTGGCCAGGTTGAAAAGCGCTCCTCCGATAAGCGCATTAACAATGTTCGAAGTGTCCGCCGCGTGGACGTTGCTCAGAAAGCTGGAGGAATTGTTCCCTGTGCTCCCCATCGTGAATGCGAGCACCAGTGAGACCAGGAAAATGCCGATGGCATAGTCCCAGTAGAAAAGCTCGAAACGATAGCCCTTAACGCCTTTGTAAGTGTTTGCCCATGAGCCCCAGCAGACGGCGCTCGTAATCATCATCAACAGCGCAATGCTCAGACTCGAGGGTGTGAACATCAATTCTCCTTAAGGCGTTGTAAAAGCGAAAACGTGTAACTCTACTCCTCTTGTACTCACACGACAAGCGTGGGTCTCCGGCGAAATTCCACCAACTATCCGTTCACTTGCGAGTAAGTTGAGCGTCGGAGAAAGTCGCCCTGCCCGGCATGGCCTAGAAACTTGTCTCCTTCCACCACCACGCGCCCTCGACTGAGAACGACGTCGGGCATGCCCGTCACCTGGATACCTTCGAACATCGAGTAGTCGACACGCATGTGGTGAGTCTTGGCGCTGATCGTGTGTTTGCGTTGGGGGTCGAAGATTACGAGATCGGCGTCACCGCCGACCGCGATCGTTCCCTTGCGGGGATACAAGCCGAAGAGTTTCGCCGGGGTCGTCGAAACCAGTTCGACGAATCGATTTACGCTGAAACGGCCGGAGGCAACACCGCCCGAGTAAATCAAGCTCATGCGATGCTCAATGCCGGGGCCACCGTTCGGTATCTTCGTGAAGTCGTCGCGTCCCAGTTCTTTCTGTTCTTTGAAACAGAATGGACAATGATCGGTAGAAACGACTTGCAGGTGATCCTGCTTGAGTCCGTTCCAGAGTTTTTCCTGATGCCACTTTTCGCGAAGCGGGGGAGTGAAAACATATTTCGCGCCCTCGAAATCGGGTACGTCAAAGTTCTCGATCGAGAGATACAAATACTGGGGACAAGTTTCGGCGTAAACCGGAAGACCACGGTCGCGCGCCTCGCGAACTTTTTCGAGAGCCTCATTGCAACTCAAATGCACGAAATAAATCGGAGCGCCAGCCATCTCGGCGAGGGCAATTGCACGAGACACGGCCTCCGCCTCGGCGGTTGTGGGACGGGTCAGAGCGTGATACTTCGGCGCCTTCTTGCCTTCTGCCAGCGCCTGCTGCACGATCACGTCGATCGCACTTCCATTTTCGGCATGCATGCAAATGAGGGCGCCGTTCTTTGCGGTAGTCTGCAACGCCCGGAAAATGCTGGCGTCATCGAGCATGAAGACGCCGGGATACGCCATGAAAAGCTTGAAGCTGGTCACACCTTCGCCCACCAGAGCGTTCATCTCCTGCAGTTGACCATTGCCGATGTCGGTAACGATGCAATGAAAGGCGTAGTCGCAGACGGCCTTCTTCGAGGCTTTGTCCATCCAAGTGTCGAAAGCTTTGCGCAACGGCTGGCCTTGGTATTGGATGGCGAAATCGATCAGCGTAGTCGTTCCGCCGAATGCCGCTGCCCGTGTGCCAGTTTCAAAATCGTCCGCGCTGGTTGTGCCCCCGAAGGGCATATCCAGATGCGTGTGTACATCGATGCCGCCGGGGAAAACATATTTGCCTGAGGCATCGAGCACTTTCGTCGCGTTCTGTCGAGGAAGGTCTTTGCCGATGGCTACGATCTTGCCATCCGTGATCGCAACGTCTGCCACGCAGGTATCCGTTGCAGTCACCACGGATCCACTGCCGATGATCGTGTCAAAGCCCATCGATTCCTCCGCTCACGGCACCGCTTATGCCCGAGATGAAAAAAGAATTCTATGCTAAACTGCCGCACTTCACTTCCTCATAATTCTTGGGAGTGATGAGAGGGGCTGCGCTATGCAGTTCGGCATTACGCTAAAGCCAGACATCTCGGTTGAGCGCATTCTCGGCTTGACGCGCCAGGCCGAAGCTGCCGGTTTCCAGTACGGGTGGATCTTCGATTCCCATGTTCTGTGGAAAGAACCGTACCCTTTGCTCGCGCTCATGGCCGCAAACACCGAGCGCATGCGGTTTGGCACGTGCGTGACGAATCCCGCGGTTCGCGACCTCACGGTTACAGCGAGCTTGTTTGCCACGCTGAATCTGATCTCCGGTGGCAGGATGGAACTGGGTATCGGACGTGGAGACAGTTCGAGACGTGTGCTCGGCAAGAAGCCGGTGAGTTGGTCACAGTTGGAAACCGCGGTAAAGATTTTTCGCGATCTTACTGCCGGCCGCGAAATTGAATACGAAGGTCAGCCGACGCGCCTTACCTGGGCGACCGTCTCTCCGCGAGTTTGGATCGCGGGGTACGGGCCCAAGGTCTTGCACATGGCGGGCCGGGTCGCCGACGGGATCATTTTGCAGTTTGCCGATCCTGATTTGATTTCCTGGTGCCTTGGCTTCGTGAACGAGGGAGCGCGCGCCGTGGGCCGCGACCCGAGCAAGATCGAGGTAATGGCGGCAGCTCCGGTTTGGGTTTCTGATGATCTCGCCGTGGCGCGCGAACGCGTGCGCTGGTTCCCCGCGCTGGTTTCCAACCACGTGATGGATCTCATCCGGCAGTACAAGCCGGAAGACTTGCCTCCAGCGCTGACTTCCTACGTGCAAGACCGGGGCGGCTACGACTACCTGCACCACTGCGTGGTGGAAAGCGACAATGCAAATTTTGTTTCGGACGAAGTAGTTGACCGCTTTTGCCTGGTCGGGCCGGTGGAAGCGCATCGCGAGAAACTCCGCAAGTTGGCAAGCGTCGGAGTAACGCAGTTCAATTTGTATTTGATGTGCGGGGACGAGGAACAGACTTTGGACATTTACCAGCGCGATGTTCTGCCAGTGTTTCAGAAAAGCGCGGAGTCGAAACGCTAAAGTTTACGAGGCTGCTATCGGCGAAAGCACGGCTGGGCGGTAAAACTTCATCATGGCGTAATAGACGACAAAGGAAACCGCAAAGCCTACGAACCAGGAGTAATCGTAAAGAAAACGCATCGACGGCACCTCTAGCCCGACCAGCGCCGTCCCCGCTCCCAGCGCGAGAGCAAGCACCGCTCTCCAGTTGAAACCGCTGGAGTATTCGTAAATTCCACCACGAAGATAGAGGTCATCCACTTGCAGAACACGCCTGCGCACAACGAAATAATCGCAGATCATAATGCCAGCGACCGGTCCGAGAACGGCGGCGTAGCCACCCAGCCAGCCGAGGATGAATGTGTTGTAGTCGGCAAGCAACCTCCACGGCATCAGAGCGATTCCCATGAAGCAAGTGATGACGCCGCCGGCACGAAAACTGATTCGCCGCGGCCACAGATTGGAGAAGTCATTTGCCGGCGACACGACGTTGGCCCCGATATTGACATTCAGCGTCGCCAGTAGAATCGCGATCAGCGAGATCACCACTGCCACGGGAGAGTGAAAGCGGCTGAGAAGCTGCACCGGATCCGAGATTGCGGTCCCGTAAATCACCACTGTGGCCGAGGTCACTGCGATGCCAATAAAAGCGTAAAGAGTCATCGTGGTCGGCAGGGCCAATGCCTGTCCGATGACCTGTTCTCGCTGGTTCCGTGCGAATCGCGTGAAGTCGGGAATATTCAGCGACACGGTAGCCCAGAATCCCACGGTTCCATTGAGCGCCGGAATAAGAAACTTGAGAAAGTCAGCAAAGGTCCTGAATCGTGAAGGAGCGGCCAACATTGGACCGAAGCCGCCCGCGGCATGGTAGGCCCATCCCAAGAGCAGTAGCCCGACCCCTAACAACACCGGTGCGCTGATCCCCTGCAGGATCCGAATGGATTCAATCCCCATGAGAATGACGCCGAGGTTGATCAGCCAGAACAGAAGAAAACAAATAGCTGTAGCGTAGGGGAAATTCTTCCATCCCGGCGCGAGCGTGGCCAGCAGGGTGCTGATCGCTTCGCCGCCGATCCAAGTCTGAATGCCGAACCATCCGCACGCGACCAATGCTCGCAGGATCGCGGCTACGTTGGCGCCCAGCACGCCGAACGAAGCGCGAGCCAACACGGGGAACGGAATCCCGTACTTGGCTCCGGGATGGGAGTTCAGCAGCATCGGGATTAGAACGATCACGTTGCCGACAAAGATCGTGGTCACTGCCTGCTTCCAGTTCATGCCGCCCTGAATCAAGCTCGCCGCCAGCATGTAGGTGAGGATGTTCACCGACATCGAAATCCACAGCGCCGCGAAGTTATACGTCCCCCAAAGCCGGCGGTCGGCGCGGGCGGGCGCAAGATCAGAATTGTAGAGAGAACTGGATTCGATTCGAGATCGGAGAGAAGATTCCGGCGTAGTCATGGGTCGGAGTTCGGACATCCTGGCTGTAGAAATAGAAAAGTGGAAGAGTCACACTCTATCGCTGTATGCGATCCCCGCAGTCCTTTCAGTCGGCGGCTGCGGCCTCTCCCGTTTGCGCGGTGAGCGGGCCATAGCTTTCTGGACGACGGTCGCGGAAGAACTGCCAGACTTTACGAACTTCCGCAATCATATCCAGATCAAGGTCGGCCACAACGACTTCGTCTTTATCCCGGCTGGCCTGGGCGATGATTTTCCCCCGAGGATTGCAGAAGTAGCTCTTGCCATAAAATTCGCCGATGCTCCAGGGCTTCTCAACGCCCACTCGATTGACGGCGCCCACAAAGTAACCGTTCGCCACGGCATGCGCCGGCTGCTCAAGTTCCCACAAATATTCGGAAAGACCGGCAACGGTTGCCGAAGGATTAAACACGATCTCCGCCCCGTTCAATCCGAGAATGCGCGCACCCTCCGGAAAGTGCCGGTCGTAGCAAATGTAGACGCCGACCCGCGCATATTTAGTCTCGAACACCGGATATCCAAGATCGCCAGGGGTGAAATAAAATTTTTCCCAGAATCCGGGATGGCAGTGCGGAATATGGTGCTTGCGGTATTTCCCCAAATAGCGACCGTCGGCATCGATCACGGCGGCAGTGTTGAAATAAACGCCGGGCATCTGCTCTTCATAAACCGGAACCACGATCACCATGCGATGTTTCGCGGCGAGCTTTTGCATCATACGCACCGTCGGTCCATCCGGCACTCGCTCTGTCATTTCATACCATCGCGCATTCTGCTCGGCGCAAAAATAAGGGCCGTAGAAAAGCTCCTGCAAACAGAGAATCTGCGTTTTTTTCTTCGCGGCCTGTTCGATCAATTTCAGGTGCTTGTCGATCATCGCCTTTCTGATCTGGGCCAGCGGACGTTCGGTGCTGAGCTCGTTCTTAGCCTGTATCAAGGCACAGCGCACAATTCGAGGCATGAGATGCGACCTCCGAGGAACGCAACTATAGCAGAAATCTTTAACCGCACAATGCCTGCACGCCGCGCCTCTTTTACGAGCTTCACGTGCCGCAAGTGTCCTAACGCGCAGCCCTGCCGTACAATGCAAGACGGTGTCAGAAGAGCACAAAAGCCGTTACCGTGTTGCCGACCGTTTGAATGCCGGTGCTTCAGAGAAGTGCGCGCCTTCAGGTGTGCCCATTGCTACGCTTTCTGGCCGGCCTCTGCTTTCCAATCGCGGTATTCCTTTGAATCTGGACTGGGTGAAACAGGTTCGCGTGAACACCAGCGCCGTCGAGCGTAGAGCGCAAAGTCATGTGGCGCGGCGAACCGTGAAAAAGGAATGGCAAGCCGCGTGGCACTTGCGCGCGATTTCCTGCATGGACCTCACCACCCTTTCCGGCGACGATACGGAGGACCGTGTGCGCCGGCTTTGCGCCAAGGCGCGACAGCCCATTCAACAGGAACTTCGAAGACAGTTGCAGATTGAAGATCTCGATATCAAGGTGGCAGCAGTTTGCGTGTATCACCGGTTTGTTGAAACTGCGGTGCGAGCGCTCGAGGGCAGCGGGGTTCGAGTAGCGGCTGTTTCCGCGGGATTTCCTGCGGGCCTGTCCCCGGTGGAAGAGCGCATCGCGGAGATCCGCCGCTCGGTGGAGGCCGGCGCTGATGAGATCGACATTGTAATCACGCGAGCTCTGGTATTCGGCGGCCGATGGCAGGAACTGTACGACGAGATTGCCGAGTTCAAGCAAGCCTGCGGCCAGCGTCACATGAAGGCGATCCTGGGGACGGGCGACTTGCTCACCTTGCGCAACGCGGCGCGCGCCAGCTTTGTAGCGATGATGGCTGGTGCTGACTTCATTAAGACTTCCACCGGCAAAGAATCCGTTAACGCCACCCTTCCAGTTGGATTTGTGATGACGCGCGCCATTCGCGAATACGCTCAGGAGACAGGCATGGCCGTGGGTTTCAAGCCAGCCGGCGGCATTCGCACGGCCAAGCAATCCACGGAATGGCTGGCGCTCATGAAAGAAGAGCTCGGAACGCCCTGGATGAAAGCAGATTTATTCCGTTTCGGAGCAAGCGGACTTTTGAACGACATCGAAAGGCAATTGGAACACTATGCCACTGGCCGGTACTCGGCGGATTATCGCCATCCGATCGCATAGCCGGAGATTGAGATTGAGGAAGAAAGTGAAACGACTGGAATGAGCATAGCTGAGAAATTCCTCACCATGGAATACGGGCCGGCGCCCGAAGACTCGAAGGATGCGCTGCTCTGGCTCGACCGCCATCAACGGCGCTTCGGTCATTTCATTGATGGCGAATGGCGCCAGCCAGTCGAAGGCGTTTTTTTTGATTCGAGCGATCCTGCCACCGGAGAGAAGATCGCAACAGTGGCCCAAGGATCGGCTGCGGATATCGATGCCGCGGTCGAGGCTGCGCGGATTGCGCTTCCCAAATGGCAGTCTCTCAGACCTCATGCGAGGGCCCGCTATTTGTACGCCCTGGCTCGCGCGGTTCAGCGACATTCGCGCCGGCTCGCGGTGCTGGAGACAATCGACAACGGCAAGCCAATCCGTGAGAGCCGCGACATCGATATCCCGCTCGTAGCCCGTCACTTCTACCATCACGCGGGATGGGCGCAGCTATTGGAAACGGAGTTCCCCGGCTATACGGCTTGCGGCGTGGTGGGACAGATTATCCCGTGGAACTTCCCGCTGCTTATGCTGGCGTGGAAAATTGCGCCCGCAATCGCCACGGGAAACGCTGTGGTCCTCAAGCCCGCGGAGTTCACCCCGCTGACTGCGCTTGCCTTCGCCGAGCTTTGCCAGGAAATCGGCCTGCCTGCCGGAGTCGTCAACATCGTCACCGGCGACGGTTCCACCGGCGAGGCTCTGGTGAAACATGCTGGCGTCGACAAGATCGCATTCACTGGATCCACCGAGGTCGGGCGTGCGATCCGCGGCGCGACTGCAAAGAGTCACAAGCGCTTGTCGTTGGAACTGGGGGGCAAGTCTCCGTTTGTGGTTTTCGAAGACGCCGACCTTGACAGCGCGGTGGAAGGCTTGGTGGATGGAATTTGGCTTAACCAGGGCCAGGTCTGTTGTGCGGGTTCGCGGCTGCTTATGCAAGAGAGCATTGCCGAAACCCTTATGCAGAAGATTCGTGACCGCATGAGCACACTTCGCGTCGGTTCCCCGCTGGATAAATCCATCGATATTGGAGCCATCGTTGCCCAGGTGCAGCTCGACCGCATCCGTCGCCTGGTGGATGAGGGAGTTGCGGACGGCGCAACCTGCTGGCAACCGCAGATGGAAATGCCGTCGCGCGGACTCTATTTCCCTCCAACGCTGCTGAGCAACGTGCATCCGACTTCGGTGATCGCGCAGCAGGAGATTTTCGGCCCTGTACTCGCGGCCATGACATTCCGCACACCTGCAGAAGCCGTCGAACTCGCCAACAACACGGTTTACGGCCTGGCAGCCTGCGTGTGGAGCGAGAGCGTCAACGTGGCTTTGCAAGTCGCAGCCCAGATCAAAGCCGGCGTGGTTTGGGTTAATTGCACCAATTTGTTTGACGCGGCGTGTGGCTTCGGCGGCTATCGCGAGAGCGGCTACGGCCGCGAAGGAGGCCGCGAAGGTCTGCTTGAGTATCTCGAACCGTCCTGGTTCAAAAATGCCCCTGCGCTTCCTCGTGAGGAGCGCGCGCCTACCGAATCAACCAACGGAGAGCAACAGCCGGCTCCGGCAATCGACCGCACGGTGAAGCTCTATATTGGGGGCAAGCAGGCACGACCGGATTCCGGTTACAGCTTCGAAGTACGCGGCAAAGATGGCGAACTGCTCGGCGAAGCACCGCTCGGTAATCGAAAGGATATTCGCAACGCTGTCGAAGCCGCTCACAAGGCAGTGAGTTGGGCCAAGACCACGGCCCATAATCGAGCGCAGGTTCTCTATTACATGGCAGAGAATCTCTCGCTGCGACGGGAGGAAATCGCGCGGCGGCTGGCACTGGTCGTTGGAAAATCCGAGGCCGACAAAGAAGTCGCCGCCAGCATCGAGCGGATATTCTCTTACGCGGCGTGGGCCGACAAGTTCGATGGAGCGGTGCATAGCCCGCCATCGCGGACGATCGCAATCGCGATGAACGAACCGATCGGAACGGTTGGGATCATTTGTCCGAACGAGCGTCCACTGCTCGGCCTGCTCTCTCTTGTCTTGCCGGTTCTGGCAGCCGGAAATACGGCTGTTGTGGTGCCCTCGGAGAAATATCCGCTCATCGTCGGAGATCTCTACCAGGTGTTCGACACGAGTGATCTGCCGGGTGGCGCGGTCAATATGGTCACGGGATATGCATCTCAGCTTCTCAAGACCCTCGCCGAACACGAGGACGTGGATGCAATCTGGTGCTTTTCGGACGAATCGAATGTGGCGGCGGCGAAAGCGTTTTCCGTTGGCAATCTCAAACAGGTATTCACCAATGAAGGCCGCGTGATCGACTGGCTGGACGCGACCCAAGGCGAAGGCCGATGGTTCTTGCGACACTCCACGCAAGTCAAGAACATTTGGGTTCCCTACGGCGAGTAATGGCGGGCTAACCTTTCTTCGTTTTATGATCGACGATTCGCCTGTGCCGCGCCACCTCCATTGACACAATCAGGAGCGCCAAATAGACTCGGCGGTCGCGAGATTTCTGAATAAATTATGGCTAGGCGCCCTCGAATTGCAGTAGTCGGCAGTGCCAACATCGATCTGACAACCTTCACGGACCAGTTCCCAAGACCCGGAGAAACAATATTCGGGCAGGCCTTCAATCTCGGATTCGGGGGCAAAGGCGCGAATCAGGCGGCCGCTGCTCGTCTTTGTGGCGCGGACGTGTTCATGGTGGCCCGGGTTGGCAGCGACCTGTTCGGCCCGGCGACAATCGAAAACTTCAAGTCGCTGGGTATCGACACAACCCACGTTAAGCAGGTCGAGGGATTATCGAGCGGGGTTGCACCGATCTTCGTTGAGCCCAACGGGCAAAACCGTATTTTGGTGGTGAAGGGGGCCAACGACGCGCTGCGACCGGCCGATGTCGATGCCGCCGCGGAAATGTTGAAAACCACAGACTGTATCGTCCTCCAGTTTGAGATCCCGCTGGAAACCGTCTACTACACGGTAGCCTTCGCGCGAAAGCATGGCATTCGCTGCATCCTGAACCCCGCGCCCGGACAATCCGTCGAAATGCGCGCTCTCACTGACCTCGATTACTTCGTTCCGAATGAGAGCGAGGCCGAGACCATTACAGGGGTTGCGGTGCGGAATATCGAGGACGCGACGAAGTGCGCCGAGAAGCTGTTGGCCGGCGGTATTCGCCGCGTCATCATTACTTTGGGAGCGAACGGATCTCTGCTCGCCGGTGCCGGGGTAAGCGACCACGTGCCGCCATTTGCCGTGAAGAGTATCGATAGCACTGGCGCGGGCGACGCATTCATCGGGAGCTTCGCCGTATTCCTAGCGGAAGGTGTACCGGAGCGAGAGGCAGTACGGCGCGCCAATCTGTATGCTGGACTTTCGACGACAGGCATCGGAACGCAAAAATCATTCTATGATCGCGCACGCTTCGACGCGGAGTGGGCTTCCCGTTCCAAGAATTAGGTGCATGGAGATATTGAGAAACTTGCTGCGGATTTTCTTGTGTGCCGGTTCGGAAATTTGAGGGCTTCTAGTGCGTTTGAACTATCGAAAAGTCTTGACTTCGTAAGGAGTTGCCATTTATAAGGCGTTTCTACGGTCCGACTTCCAAATTTACTACCTGCGGAACGGAGACCTTTTCCGTCATTCGGCGCGGGTCCGCCGAAAGGGGCTTTAATGCTTAACAAGAGAGCGCTGCTTGTAGGGGCTGTCTGTTCGTTAATATTTTCCATCTGTCCCATGCTGCACGGCCAGGCAACCGGCAGTTTTTCTGGAACCGTTTCCGACAAGGGCGGCGCCGTAGTCTCGGGCGCAACCGTGAAGGCCGTTTCGCGGGACACTGGTCTTGCCCGCGAAGCCAAGACCGACGATTCAGGACACTACCTCATTCCCCTGCTGCCCGTGTCGTTCTACACCATTCGAGTGGAGTCGCAAGGGTTTCAAACCACCGAACAGAAGGACATTCGCCTCCAGGTCGATGAGCACCGCGAAGTGGATTTCGCCCTCGTGCCCGCGTCTGTTTCCTCCACCGTCGAAGTCAATGCCACCGAAGTCGCGGTAGAGACTGCGAATCCCTCGCTCGGTCAGGTCATCACTTCCGAGCAGGTAGCCGACCTTCCCCTCAATGGCCGCGATTTCGTCCAGCTTGCCACGCTTACCCCAGGCACCACTCAGGAGACCAACCCGCAGAGCTTCTTCAATGGCGGCGGCAGCAGCGAAGTCTCAGCCCGGGGAACGTTTTCTCTTTCGGTTGGTGGATCGCGTGCCCAGAGCACCGATTGGTTGCTCGATGGCAACGACAACAATGAGCTCACCTCCGGCGGTATCTCAATTTTCTCTTCCATCGACGACATCCAGGAATTTAAGGTTCTCACCTACAACTACTCTGCCGAATACGGTACCAGAGCGGGTCCAACGGTGCTCGTCACCACGAAGTCAGGATCGAACCAATTCCACGGTTCGCTTTTCGAATACTTCCGCAACACCGCCCTCGATGCCAGCAGCTACTTCGCTGCCACCAAGGAACAGTTCAATCTCAATCAATTTGGCGGATCCCTGGGCGGGCCGATTCAGAAGGACAAGACATTCTTCTTCGTTGATTACCAAGCCAAGATGCAGCGCCACGGCATCCCGTTCGTGGGGCTAGTTCCGACGCAGGCGATGATGGGCGGCGATTTCAGTGTGGACCCTTTAGGAGTCGGCCGGCCTGGCCTTTTCGATGGCTCTAGCAACCAAGACGGTTTCGTCGACCTCGTCAACCCGTATACAGCCACGCCGTTCCAGTGCGACGTCTCAGAGAATGCGATCCCGGCCGGTCCCGGTGGGGTGCAAACGGGGGGCACGCCCTGTAACAAGATTCCGACCAACATGTTCGATCAGGCCGGCCAACAAATGATTCTGCTTTATCCCCAGAACAACGTCAGCAACGCCGCGCAGGTGGGCTACAACTATGCCAACGTCCCCGTCAGGAAGCTTAACGAGGGGGAGTTCGACATCCGCCTGGATCACAATTTCTCCAGCAAGGATTCGATCTTTGCCCGCTTCAGCTACGATCAAGCCACATCCTTCGTTCCGGGAGGTTCGCCGGGGTTTGCCGAGCAGAGTCCCTTTGCCAGCACGCAGAACATCACCAACCACGGTCGTAATGTGGCCGTGTCGGAGACTCACGTCCTTTCCGATCGCACCATCAACCAGTTCAGCGCCGGCTTCAACCGGATATTCAATCACATCAATAGTTGGGGAGATTTCGGGGGCCGCACCTGCACCGCCGCTCTTCTGGGAATTCAGGGCGCCGATCTGTCAAGTCAGTGCGATAGCATCACGGGCTACCCCGCGAGCCTGAATCAATCGACGCAGGACTGCATGAGCTGCGGTTTAAGTTCGACCCAAATGACCGATTACTGGTCTTTAGGCGATCGCGGCTTTGCTCCCTTCCAAGGAGGCACCAACGTTTATTCCGTTTCCGATACGTTCGACATAATTCGCGGCAAGCACAACGTCCGCTTTGGCATTGGAATTCGTGCCAACCAGATGAATGTGCGCACGAATGGTTTCCAGGACGGCTACTTCATTCTGAATGGTGGCAGCGGTTCATTCACCGGGGATGACGCCGCCGACCTACTGTTGGGCCAGGTCACCGGTGCGATCCACGATCAGACGTTCAACGGATCAACCACTGGCCGCCGTTGGAAGATGTACCGGCCGTTTGTGCAGGACGATTGGCGAGTGTCCAATAATCTTACGGTGAACATCGGCCTGGGTTGGGCACTGGTGACGCCCGAGACCGAAAACGAAAATCGCCAGGCCAACTTCGATTTCCAGACCGGCAAGTATCTGGTGGCAGGAAAGAGTCCGCAGGCAAACTGCGCCATCTGCGTTCCCAGCGGTCCGGCTGTGGGCATTCAATTTGACAAGACCGCTCTTGAGCCACGGATTGGATTAGCCTGGAAGCCTCTGGGAAGCCAGACCACCGCAATTCGCGCCGGTTATGCCATCTATCACGATTCGGCATGGAGTCAGGGTGCCCAGGGACTTTGGCAGAACCCACCGTATTACGCGGAAATCGACCAGTTCAATTACTTCTCTGGGACTCCGCCCATTCCAGCCACCTCAACCACCCCATTTATCCCGGCGACTTTAGGCAACCCTTGCCCCTTTGGCAACGCTACTTCAGCAACGCCGTTGAACTGCGGCCTTCAACTCGGTTTCCTGCAGGGCTCGAATAGTGCCGGAAATTGTCCCTGCGCGCCCTATGAAGCACAGCCGAATCCTGCCGACTTTACCGGAACGATTTTGTCGCAAAACCTCAATTTCAAACAAGGTATGGTGCAGCAGTTCAACCTCAACATTGAGCGCCAACTGCCGCAAAATGTCGTGCTTACCGTGGGTTATGCCGGCTCACGCAGCACTCACATCCTGGTTGACGGCTTGAACGAGAACGTAGGTTCACCAGCCGCATGCGGAGTCGTTCCCGGGTATACACTGGGCTGCGGTCCAGGCGGAACCGCGTTCGCCGCTCCCTATGGCGAATTCACGACTGTCTCCAACGTTAACGATGTGGGCAGGGCACGTTACGATTCTCTGCAGGTCAAGGCAGAAACCAAGAGCGCCCGCCATGGTCTCTACGCGCTCGTTGGTTACACATGGTCGAGGACCTTCGACTCCGGCTTTCCCGACGGCGATGGTACGCCTCCCGGCGCGACGTTCTGGCCCTTGCCCGGAACTCAGAAGGCCGATTGGGGATTGTCTCAACTCAATCTCAATAACTCGTTCACCGCCAGCGTCCTCTACGACTTACCGTTCGGCAAAGGCAAGAAGTTCGGAAGCACCTGGGGCGGCCCAGTCAACGCAGCCCTGGGCAACTGGAAACTGAACGTGATAGAAAAAGCGACCTCCGGATTCCCGCTGTTCGCGGTCGCCAGCGCCAACGGCAATTTCAGTGGCTCCGGTGTGAATTTTCAGTGGAACGGCAACAGCCTGAATCGCCCCAACGAGGTAGGCGACCCGAACCAAGCCGGGCCGGTCGCCGCCAACCCGAACTGCGCTGCGCCATCCCAGGTACATACGCTCTTGCATTGGTTCAATTCTTGTGCGTTCATGGACGCCCCAGCCGGA
>Ga0187863_10000558_pt1 | contig 31319 bp, 26 predicted proteins | sample June2016WEW_11_1_FD_132975 | JGI IMG/M metagenome (GOLD analysis project Ga0187863, IMG submission 132975) | Peatland microbial communities from SPRUCE experiment site at the Marcell Experimental Forest, Minnesota, USA - June2016WEW_11_10 | ecosystem: Environmental > Terrestrial > Soil >...
CACCTTCAAGGTCTTGGCCTTCGAGACGATGTCGGGAATCCATTTTTGCGCCTCGCCGACCAGCACGGTCACCGAAGTGGCCATGCAGCGCTGACCGGCCGCGCCGAAGGTTGCTCCGACCAGGGCATTCAGCGCATGTTCCTTGTTCGCATCGGGCATGACCACGGCATGGTTCTTCGCGCCCATCATGCATTGCACGCGCTTGCCGTGCTGGGAGGCAAGGTTGTAAACCAGCGTCCCCACGTGCGTCGACCCGACGAACGACACCGCGGCCACGTCGCGGTGCGCGCACAGCGCCTCGACGGATCGCTTGCCGCCGTGAACGATGTTGAGCACCCCCGGCGGGATGCCGGCTTGCAGCGCGAGTTCGGCGAGCAGCATGGGTGTCATGGGGTCCTGCTCCGAGGGCTTGAGCACGAAGGTGTTGCCGCACACGATCGCCATCGGGAACATCCAAAGCGGAATCATCGCCGGAAAATTGAACGGGGAAATCCCCACGCAAACGCCGATGGGCTGGCGCATGGTGTAGGTGTCGACTCCGCCGGCGACGTTCTCGGCGAATTCGCCGAGCTGCAGCGTACCGATCGAGCATGCGTGCTCGACGACTTCGAGTCCGCGAAAGACATCGCCCTCGGCGTCGGCCAGGGTCTTGCCCTGTTCGGCGCTCAGTGTCTGGGCAATGCGGCTCATGTTCTCGCGCACCAGCGCCTGCAGCTTCAACATGATGCGTGCGCGCGCCGCAATCGGCGTGTGCTTCCAAGTCTTGAACGCGGCCTTCGCCGAGGCCACCGCCGCCTCGATCTCCGCGTCCGTCGCGAACGGCACCTGCGCAAGTACTTCCTGCGTCGCCGGATTGACCACATCCTGCCACTCGGCGGACTTTGACTCGACGAACTTGCCGTCGAGCAGCATTTTGACAGTAGGCGCCTGCTGTTTGACTGCCGCGACCGTGCTGGACATTAAAATTCCCCTTCAGATTGACCTGGCGGCCGGAGCACAACGGCTCCGGCCATGACATGGCATATATTAGGCCCTCCGCATCGCGTAAACTACCGCTTCAATGCTGGAGCCATCGATCGACCTCTTCCCGGGGAGCCCTGCGCAGTCCGGCCGGCCGGAGCCGGGTACGGTGGCCATCTGTTTCGTGGCGGCGGCGCTCGAGGCGCTGCGAGTGCGCCGGATGGACACCGACGAGATTCTGATCGCGGTCGGGCTGTCGCCGACGCTGCTCCAAAGCCCCCATGCGCGGGTCTCCGCGGAGCACTATGGAAAATTGTGGCGCCTGGTCGCGCTGACGCTGGACGATGAGTTTTTCGGACAGGACTCGCGGCGGATGAAGTCGGGCAGCTTCGCGATGCTATGTCATTCCGTGCTGAGCTGCAGGACGCTGGGCCATGCGCTGGATCGGAGCCTGCGTTTCTACGGGCTGATCCTCGACGATATCGCCGGTTCGCTGGAGTGCGACGACGGCGAGGCGAATCTCGTGCTGCGCGAACTGATTGCGGGAAAGCCTTACCGCGTGTTCGGTCAGGAGGTGCTCCTTCTTCTCCTGCACGGCGTCGCTTGCTGGCTGGTCGGCCGGCGGATACCGATTCTCCGCGCGCAGTTTTGCTACCCGCAACCCGCGCACAGCGGCGAATATCGAGTGATGTTCTCGAACGATCTCTCGTTCGATGCCCCGTTCACCGGCATCGCCTTCGACGCGAGTTACCTGAATCTTCCCGTCGTGCAGGATGAGCGCACCATCAAGGAGTTTCTCCGTACCGCTCCCGAGAATATCGTGACGAAGTACAAGAACGGCAGCAGCGTGAGCGCGCGCATCCGGCGCCGGCTGCGCCAGCGGCTCCCGGGCGAGGTGCCGGATTTCGATACGCTCGCCGCCGAATTGAACATGACCGCCGCGACGCTGCGCCGCCGTCTGCACGAGGAGGGTGCGACCTATCAGGGAATCAAGGATCATCTTCGCCGCGACCTCGCCATCAGCTATCTGAGCGATTCGGACCGCAGCGTCGGGGATATCGCCCTGGAGCTGGGCTTCTCGGAGCGCAGCGCCTTCCATCGGGCCTTTCAGAAATGGACCGGTGCCTCGCCCGGAGAGTTCCGGCGCGGCCAACAGGGATAGCCCGGCGATTTGCGGCCGAGGCTCTCGCCCGCAAAATGCGGTGTTGCAAAATCGCTCAAACGCTTTGATCGGATTTGTCATCCCGGCCGAAGTGCCGATGCCTCTATAGTTTCAGCCCTGTAGGACTCCAAGACCATGGCGATACCAACCAGCCTTTCGTCCGCGATTTCCCCAGGCGCGCGTTTGCGCGCCGCCGTCGCGCAAGAGCAACCGTTGCAAGTGGTGGGGGCGATCAACGCGTACGCCGCGCGTTTGGCCGCCGCCTCGGGCTTCAAGGCGCTGTACCTCTCCGGCGGCGGCGTCGCCGCAAATTCTCTGGGCATCCCGGATTTGGGCATCAGCACCATGGACGACGTGCTGACGGATATCCGGCGCATCACCGACGCATGCCCCTTGCCGCTCCTGGTGGATGCGGATACCGGCTGGGGCGGGGCGTTCAATATCGCGCGCACCGTCAAATCGTTCATCAAGTTCGGCGCGGCGGGGCTGCATATCGAAGACCAGGTCCAGGCCAAGCGGTGCGGTCACCGCCCCGGGAAGGAAGTGGTCAGCCAACAGGAGATGGTCGATCGCGTCAAGTCCGCCGTGGATGCGCGCACGGACTCGAACTTCGTGGTCATGGCGCGCACGGATGCCTTGGCGGTCGAGGGAATCGACAAGGCGATCGAGCGTGCGGTGGCGTGCGTCGAGGCGGGCGCCGACATGATATTTCCGGAGGCCATGACCGATCTCGCCATGTACCGCCGCTTCAAGGATGCGGTCAAAGTGCCGATCCTCGCGAACATCACGGAATTCGGGCATACGCCGCTCTACACGCGCGCGGAGCTTGCCTCGGTCGGGGTCGACGTGGTGCTTTATTGCTGTTCCGCGTACCGCGCCATGAACGCGGCCGCGCTCGCGACTTACGAGGCTATTCGCCGCGACGGAACCCAGAAGAACGTCCTCGATCGAATGCAGAGCCGGGCGGATCTGTACAAATATCTCGACTATCACTCGTACGAAGCGAAGCTGGACGAATTGTTCCGAGAGGGGAAAGAAAAATGAGCGAAACGCAAGCTTCGGCGCCGACCACGCAAGCGGCGGGACCCAAACCCAAGAAGTCGGTGGCCTTGTCCGGCGTTCCCGCCGGCAACACCGCCCTTTGCACGGTGGGAAGAACCGGCAACGACTTGCACTACCGGGGTTACGACATTCTCGATATCGCCACGCAATGCGAATTCGAGGAGATTGCCCACCTTCTGGTGCATGAGAAGCTTCCGAACCGGGCGACGCTCGCCGCATATAAAGCCAAGCTCAAAAAATTACGGGTTCCGCCGAAGGCGGTATTGACCATCCTCGAGCAATTGCCGGCATCCAGTCATCCCATGGACGTGCTTCGTACCGGCGTATCGGCGCTCGGATGCGCGGAACCGGAGTCCGAAAGCCATCCCGTCGAAGGAGCGCGCGACATCGCGGACCGATTGCTCGCCTCGCTGGGCTCGATGCTTTGCTATTGGTATCACTACACGGTCGGCGGAAAGCGCATCGAGCTTCAAACGGACGACGATTCCATCGGCGCGCATTTCCTGCACCTGTTGCACGGGCGAAAACCCCCGGCGGAATGGGTGCGCGCCATGCATACCTCCCTCAATCTATATGCGGAGCATGAATTCAACGCATCGACCTTCACGGCGCGCGTGATTGCGGGCACCGGCTCGGACATCTATTCCTGCGTGGCGGGGGCCATCGGCGCGCTGCGCGGCCCCAAGCACGGCGGGGCGAACGAGGTGGCGTTCGAGATTCAGCAGCGGTATTCCTCGCCGGACGAGGCGGACACCGACATCAGGCGGCGCGTGGCGGCCAAGGAGGTCATCATCGGCTTCGGGCATCCGGTGTACACCATCTCCGACCCCCGCAATCAGATCATCAAGGAAGTGGCGCGCACGCTCGCGAAGTCCGCCAACGACGAAAAGGCCTATCGGGTCGCCGAGCGCATCGAGTCGGTCATGAAGAGCGCCAAGAACCTGTTCCCCAATCTCGACTGGTTTTCGGCGGTGTCCTACCATCTGATGGGCGTGCCCACGGCCATGTTCACGCCGTTGTTCGTGATGAGCCGGACCTCGGGCTGGGCGGCGCATATCATCGAGCAGCGCATCGACGGTAAGATCATCCGGCCGAGCGCCAATTACACGGGTCCGGAGAATCTCGAATTTCAGCCATTGGACCGGCGCCCCTGAGGCGCCGACTCCGGCTAAAGACACTTAGCAAAGGGTTCCATGTCACACGATATCAAGTCGGCCGAGCGGCCGGCTCCCGACCATCTCCTGGCGGCGATCGCCGATTACGCGCTGAGCTACCAAATCAACGGCGATCTCGCCTACGAGACCGCCGCCTATTGCCTGATGGATACGCTGGCGTGCGGATTCCAGGCGCTCAAGTACCCCGCATGCACGAAACTCCTCGGGCCGGTGGTTCCGGGAGCGACCCTGAAGGGCGGCGCGCGCGTGCCCGGCACCTCGTACGAGCTGGATCCGATCAATGCGGCCTTCAACATCGGCGCGATGATTCGCTGGCTCGACTTCAACGATACCTGGCTCGCGGCGGAGTGGGGTCATCCGACGGACAACTTGGGCGGCATCCTCGCGACGGCTGATTACCTGTCGCGCAGCGGCAACCGCGTGCGAGTGCGCGATGTGCTCACGGCCATGATCAAGGCGCACGAGATCCAGGGCGTGCTGGCGCTCGAGAACAGCTTCAACCGGGTGGGTCTCGACCATGTGCTGCTGGTGCGCGTCGCATCCACCGCCGTGGTGACGGCGATGCTCGGCGGCACCCGCGATCAGATCATCAACGCGGTGTCGAATGCCTGGATCGACGGCGGGGCACTCCGAACCTATCGCCACGCGCCCAATACCGGGTCGCGCAAGAGCTGGGCGGCCGGCGATGCGACCAGCCGCGCCGTTCGCCATGCGTTGTTCGCGCTCAAGGGAGAGATGGGCTATCCGTCCGCGCTCAGTGCCAAGACCTGGGGGTTTCAGGACGTGCTGTTCAAGGGCAAGGCGCTTGCCTTGCCGCAGGGATTCGGCAGCTACGTGATGGAGAACGTGCTGTTCAAGATCTCGTTTCCGGCCGAGTTTCATGCCCAGACCGCGGTGGAGGCGGCGATGACCCTGCACCCGCAGGTGCGCGATCGGTTGGATCAGGTGAGCCGGGTCACGATCGAGACTCAGGAGCCCGGGGTGCGCATCATCGACAAGACGGGACCGTTGGCAAATCCGGCCGACCGGGATCACTGCATTCAGTACATGGTCGCGATCCCTCTGCTATTCGGCCGGCTCACGGCAGCGGACTACGAAGACGATGTCGCCAAGGATCCGCGTGTGGATGGGCTTCGCGCCAAGACCGAGGTGCGCGAGAACGCCGTCTTCACCCAGGAGTACTACGCCGCCGACAAGCGCTACATCGGCAACGCGGTTCAGGTGCATTTCAAGGACGGCACCGCGAGCGCCCGCGTACAGGTCGACTATCCCATCGGCCATCGCAAGCGGCGCGCGGAGGGAATGCCGGTGCTGGTCAGGAAGTTCGAGGACAGTGTCGCGGCGCATTTCGGCGCGAAACAAACCGAGTCGATCAAGAGGATGTTCTCCGACCGCGCCGCTCTGGCGGGAATGTCCGTCAGCGACTTCATGGCGCAGATGGTAAGCGCGGCGTGAGGCGATCGCCGCGCACTTGGACACGATGCGCCACATCAAATGCGTCACATTAAAATTGAGCGCGAGCGGCTCGCATTATGACGTATCGCTTGCCGGACCCCTCTCGAAATCGGGATAGTAGGCGGGATGAGTTCCTCCCCACCGGTTCCCGACGATTTTGCCGCCCCGCAGGCGGCGGACAGGCCGCTGCCGCAGGATCGGAGGAGCCGGGTGGATCGGCGGGAGCGATTTTGGTGGTCCCTGTTGTACGGCAGCATCCGTCCTCGCCGCCGCCGTCCGGCACGCCGCGAACAGGATGCGAGGTTTCATGCGCTCGATTGGCACGCCAGCCACCTCTGGGCAGTCTCGATCGGCATCTTGATATTGAGCGTGGTGGACGCATTCTTGACCTTGAGGTTGCTGTCCGCGGGCGCCGTCGAGGTCAATCCTTTCATGGCGCTGTTCGTGGGCGGCAACGCGGCCCTGTTCGCCGGGCTCAAGCTGGCCATGACCGGAGTATGCGTCGGTCTGATGGTGCTGTTGGCGGGCTATCGGTTCCTGCGGGTGGTGCGGGTCGACGTGATCTTGTACGGCATTTTTCTCGGCTACGCGATTCTCATCGGGCATGAGATGGAAATGCTCCGGCAGCTCACGGGCGCGTTCTATCTGTTGATTTAGCGGCCTGGGTCACATTCCATATTGCGCCGCATTGGGCTAAACTGCGCGCCTTATTTCGCGTTTTGTTTTCCTGCTCATCACATTGATGTAATTGAGGTTTTCACCCGCCCGAAGGACCCATGAGCGACTCACTCGTCGATCAATTCGCCACCACGGCTTTGTACGGTGGCAATGCCGATTTCATCGAGGAACTCTATCAACAATTCCTGAAGGACCCGGCAACGGTGGACCCCGGCTGGGCGCGCTACTTCGCAGGCCTGGTGACGGGTGCCGCCAACGGAAACGCCGGCGTCGAACGATCTCACCGGCAAATCCGCGAGCGCCTCGCGGCGCAGCTGCAAAAGCCGCTCGTTAACGCCCCGGCGCCGGCGGTCCGCGGCGAGGTTGCGGGAGCCGCGAGCGCCAAGCAAGCGGCCGTGTCGCGCTTGATCCAGGTCCACGCGAACCGGGGACACTTGATCGCGAACCTCGACCCGTTGGGTCTGTCGCCCCGCCCCGCGCCCTACATTCTCGATCCCAAGTACTTCGGCCTTTCGGACGCCGACATGGAGACCGAGTTCGTCACGGGCAGCCGGACCCCGGCCATCCCCGCCCGCAGCAAGCTCAAGGATATCCTTGCAACGCTGAAGTTCATCTACTGCGACACCATCGGCGCCGAGTTCGCACATGTGTCGGACACCGAGGAGCGGTTGTGGCTGCAGGATAATTTTCAGTCGGAGCGAATTCAGCATCGATTCAGCGCCGACGAGAAGAAGAACATTCTCTGGCAGTTGACTGCCGCCGAGGGACTCGAGCGCTACCTGCATACCAAATACGTCGGCCAGAAGCGATTTTCGCTGGAAGGCGGGGACAGTCTCATTCCGTTGCTGGATGAGCTCGTGCAGCAGGAAGGCCGCAGCGGCATCGAAGAGACCGTCATCGGCATGGCGCATCGCGGCCGCCTCAACGTGCTCGTCAACCTGCTCGGCAAATCGCCCAAGGATCTGTTCAGCGAATTCGAAGGACAATACGACCTCCTGAAGCTGCGGGGTTCGGGCGACGTGAAGTATCACAAGGGATTCTCGTCGGACCTCAAGACGCCGGCGGGCAACGTGCATGTCGCGCTCGCGTTCAATCCCTCGCACCTGGAGGTCGTGAATCCCGTGGTGGAGGGCTCGGTCAGAGCGCGTCAGGAACGCCGCGGAGATACCCAGGGCGACAAAGTGCTCGCGGTGCAAATCCACGGCGATGCCGCCTTCGCGGGCCAGGGCGTGGTGATGGAGACGCTGCAGCTGTCGCAAGCTCGCGGCTTTTATACCGGCGGCTCCGTCCATATCATCATCAACAACCAGGTCGGATTCACCACCTCGAACCCGCGCGATGCGCGCTCGACCCTGTATTGCTCGGATGTCGCGAAGATGGTGGAGGCGCCGATCTTCCATGTCAACGCGGACGATCCCGAGGCGGTCTGTTTCGTCACGCATTTCGCGCTCGCTTACCGGCGCAAATTCCACAAGGACGTGGTCATCGACCTCGTATGCTACCGCCGGCACGGCCACAACGAGGCCGATGAGCCGGCGGCGACGCAGCCGCTGATGTATAAGGTCATCCGCAAGAAGCCCACCGTTCGCCAGTTGTACGCGGACAAGCTGGTGGCGCAAGGCGTGCTGTCGGCCGCCGAGGCGTCGGCGATGATTGATCAATATCGCGCAGGCCTCGATGAGGGCAAGCCTCAGGCGCGCGCCGCGCTCGGCCTCATCGGCAACAAGTACACGGTCGACTGGAGCGAGTATCTCGGCGCCGATTGGTCGGAGCCGGTCAGGACCGCGGTCGACATGCCGCGATTGCGGGCGCTCGGCAAGGCCATCACCACCTACCCGGCGGATTGGACTTTGCATCCCCGCGCGCTCGCGATCATGCAGGCGCGCGAGCGCATGGTGGCGGGCGATCTCGCCCTGGATTGGGGATGCGCGGAGAATCTGGCCTACGCGAGCCTCATCCAGGAGGGGTATCCCGTGCGGCTCACCGGTCAGGACAGCGGACGCGGCACGTTCTTTCACCGCCACGCGGTGTTGCACGATCAGACCACGGGCCGCACCTACGTGCCGCTGCAGCACCTCGCGACCAACCAGCCGACATTCACCGTCACCGATTCGGTGCTGTCGGAAGAGGCGGTGATGGGATTCGAATACGGCTTCTCGACCACCGAACCCCACTGCCTGACGATCTGGGAAGGCCAGTTCGGCGACTTCGCCAACGGCGCCCAAGTGATCATCGATCAGTTCATCAGTTCGGGGGAAGCGAAGTGGGGTCGATTGTCGGGGCTCACGCTGTTCCTGCCGCACGGTTACGAAGGCCAGGGGCCGGAGCATTCCTCGGCCCGCCTCGAGCGCTTCCTGCAGCTCTGCGCCGAATACAACATCCAAGTGTGCGTACCGTCGACACCCGCCCAGATGTTCCATATGTTGCGCCGGCAGATGGTGCGGCCGCTGCGAAAGCCGCTCATCATCATGACGCCGAAGAGTCTGCTGCGTCATCCGCTCTCGGTTTCGAGGCTCGAGGAGCTCGCGGGCGGCAGCTTCAAGAACATGATCGATGACGTTGACGAGCTCGACGCATCGGCGGTGACCCGAGTCGTGCTTTGCAGCGGCAAGGTGTATTTCGATTTGTTGAAGGCGCGGCGCGATGCGAAAATCAATGCCGTGGCGCTCGTGCGGCTGGAACAGATGTATCCGTTCCCCTCGGAGGAGTACGAGGCGATCTTGCGCAAGTACGCGAATGCGCGGGAGATCGTGTGGTGCCAGGAAGAGCCGCAGAATCAAGGCGGCTGGTATCAGATACGCCACCGGTTGCAGGCGCCGCTCGGTCCGAAGGACGAGCTTCTCTACGCCGGGCGCGGCGGCGCCGCCGCGCCCGCCACCGGTATTTCCGCCCTTCACGATCAACAGCAGAAAAATCTGGTCACGGCGGCGCTGCAGGGGGTTCCGCCGGAAGAGACCTCACGGCAAACGATGCGCCTCCCGGCGGCTCACACTAGGACGGGTTCATGACAATTGAAGTTCGCGTACCGCAGCTGCCGGAGTCGGTGGCGGACGCCACCTTGGTCGCGTGGCACAAAAAGCCGGGCGATAGCGTCTCGCGCGATGAGAATCTCGTCGATTTGGAGACGGACAAAGTCGTGCTGGAGGTGCCGGCTCCAACGGCCGGAGTGCTCGCCGAGATCAAGCTCCAGGATGGCACCACGGTGACCAGCGGCCAGCTGCTGGCGCTGATCGAGGAAGCCCCCGCGGCGCCGGTGGCGCCGGCGATCACGGCCTCCGCCGGCGGAGCGAGTGCCACGTCGAAGGACGCGGCCAAGCTGAGTCCCGCCGCCAAGCGCGTGGCCGAGGAAAATAAGCTCGACCCCAAGGCGCTGGTCGGCTCCGGACGCGACGGCCGGGTATCGAAGTCGGACGTGGTGAATTTCCTCGCCACCAAGGAAGCGGCGCCTGCAGCCTCGGCCGCGCCTGCAGCCTCGCCTGCGCCTGCGCCTGCGCCTGCTCCGGCGCCCGCTCCGAGCATGCGCGGCGGCCGCACCGAGCAGCGCGTCCCGATGACGCGCCTGCGCGCACGCATCGCCGAGCGCATGGTTCAGGCGCAGGCGACCCAAGCGCTGCTGACTTCGTTCAACGAAGTGGATTTGCATGCCGTCAATGAACTGCGTTCGCGCTACAAGGATTCGTTCGAGAAGCAGCACGGCGTGAAGCTCGGGTTCATGTCGTTCTTCGCCAAGGCTTGCGTCGAAGCGCTGAAGAAATTTCCGGCGGTGAACGCCTCGGTCGAAGGCAATGACATCATCTATCACGAATACTTCGACATCGGCGTCGCCGTCTCGACCGATCGCGGACTGATAGTCCCGGTGCTGCGCGACGCCGACCAGCTCTCCTTTGCGGACATCGAGAAATCGATAGGCAACTTCGCGGCCCGCGCCCGCGCCGGTTCCATCACCATGGAGGAATTGACCGGCGGCACGTTCACCATCACCAACGGCGGCGTATTCGGCTCGCTTCTGTCGACGCCCATCGTCAATGCTCCGCAGAGCGCGATTCTGGGAATGCACAAGATTCAGGAGCGCCCGGTGGCCGTGGACGGCCAGGTGGTCATCCGGCCGATGATGTACATCGCCTTGACCTATGACCACCGCATCATCGACGGGCGCGAGGCGGTGCAGTTCCTCGTTACCGTCAAACAGTGCCTGGAGGATCCGGCCCGCATGGTGCTCGGCGTATGAGCGAGGATTTCGACGTGGTCGTGATCGGCGCGGGGCCCGCCGGTTATCCTGCGGCCATTCGCGCCGCGCAAAACAAGCTCACCGTCGCCTGCGTCGATGAGTGGAAGAACAGGGACGGAAACTATGCATTCGGCGGCACCTGCTTGAATGCCGGCTGCATACCCTCCAAGGCGCTGCTCGAGTCCTCGGAGCTCTACGTTCGCGCGAAGGAGGAGTTCGCGGCTCACGGCGTCAAGCTCGAAACCATCGAGCTCGATCTCGCCCAGATGCAAAAGCGCCGCGCATCGATCGTCAAGACCATGACGGGAGGCATCAGCGCGCTGTTCAAGGCCAACGGCGTGGCGGGCATTCAGGGGCATGGCCGGCTGCTGCCGGGAAACCAAGTGCTGGTCACGGGATCCGATGGCTCGGAGAGAACCTTGCAGGCAAAGCACGTGATCTTGGCGTCGGGCTCCGCTCCCATCCGCTTGGGCGCCGTTCCCCATGACGGCAAGTACATCGTGGATTCGTGGGATGCGCTCGAGTTCGACGCCGTGCCGCGGCGCCTCGGCGTCATCGGCGCGGGCGTGATCGGCCTCGAGCTCGGCAGTGTCTGGCGGCGCCTCGGAAGCGAGGTCACGGTGCTCGAGGCGCTGCCGGATTTACTGCCCATGGCGGATCAGACCATCGCCAAGGAAGCGCAGCGTCACTTCAAGAGGCAGGGTCTCGACATCAAGCTCGGCGCCAAGGTGGTGCGCGCCGTGGTGTCCGGAGCCGCCGTCGATGTGACCTACACGGATGCGCAGGGCGAGCACACCTTGCAGGTGGACAGGCTCGTGGTCGCGGTGGGGCGCCGTCCGTTCACGGAGAATCTGCTGGCGGACGGTACGGGCGTGGTACTCGATGCGAGGGGTTTCATCCAAGTGGACGAGCATTGCCGGACCGGCGCCGCGAACGTCTGGGCGGTGGGCGATGTGGTGCGGGGCCCCATGCTCGCCCACAAGGGCAAGGAAGAGGGCATCATGGCGGCCGACCTCATCGCCGGCCGATATGGTGAAGTGAATTACAAGGTGGTTCCCTCCGTGATCTATACGGCGCCCGAGATCGCCTGGGTCGGTCAAACCGAGGAACAGGTCAAGGCTTCCGGCCGCCCCTACAAAATCGGCGTGTTTCCCTTCGCGGCGAGCGGACGCGCGCGCGCCATGGAGGCCGCGCAGGGTATGGCCAAGGTGGTGGCGGCCAAGGACGACGACGAAGTGCTGGGCGTGCACGTGATCGGCCCGATGGCGGGAGAGCTGATCGCCGAGGCGGTGCTCGCAATGGAATACTCCGCGAGCACGGAAGACATCCAACGCACCATCCACGCGCATCCGACGCTGTCCGAGGCCATTCACGAAGCGGCTCTGGCGGCGGACAAGCGGGCCATCGACGCGATCAACCGCTGAAGAATATGGTGAGAGGCAGCGTCGAGCTACCTCTTGCGCCGCGCACTCACGACGTTGGCGAGCCTCGAGATTTTGGCGAGCAGCCGCGACAGCTGCGGCAGATCCGCCACGTCGATTCCGATCTGCATGCGTGCGAGGTGGTCGCGCGCATCGGTCACCGTGGTCATCGCCCGTATGCTGATTTTCTCGTCGGCGAGCGCCGCGCTCACATCCCTCACCAGGCCGCGGCGGTCGAAGGCCTGAACTTCGATGTCGACCGGGAACGATCCGGCCTTTTCGCCCCATGAGACCGGCAGCACGCGCGCCGGCGCCTTGACCGCAAGCCGCGCGAGGTTGGCGCAGGATTGGCTGTGGATGCTCACGCCGCGCCCGATCGTGATGTAGCCCGCGATGGGCTCCGGGGGCACGGGCTTGCAGCAGCGCGCGTAGGTCGACAGCATGTCGCCGACGCCCTGGAGTTCGACATCGGGCTCGCGCGGGGCCTGGATGCGCGGTCTCTGCACCTCTTCCGGACGGGCGGCGCGAGAGTGCAGGCGCTGAATCGCACCGGCCACTTGCGCGGCGCTGATCTCACCCACTCCCATCGCCGCGTGCAGCTCCTCGGCGCTCGCCATCTTGAGCTCGGCCAGGAGCTCCGGCATCGACGGCACGTTCACTCCCAGGCGCTGGATCTCGCGCTCGAGCATGGCGCGGCCCTCGATCTTGTTCTGGGATTCATCCTGTTTGCGGAACCAAGCCTTCACCTTGTTGCGGTTGCGCGGGCTCGCGAGGTACCCCGACTGCGGCGACAGCCAATCGCGCGAGGGTTGCTGCGTCTTCGCGGTGATGATCTCCACGGTCTCGCTGTTCTTGAGCTGATAATCGAGCGCCACCATGCGGCCATTGACCTTGGCGCCGCGCGTGCGGTGGCCCAAATCCGTGTGCACCTGGTAGGCGAAGTCGAGCGGCGTGCCGCCCACCGGCACGTCCACGATCTCGCCCTTCGGGGACAGCACGTAAACGCGATCCTGGAACAATTCGACCCGCATCCGGTCGAGAAAGTCGTGCGCGCTGTCCTGGTTTTCAGGAGCGAGCAGCGCGCGCAACTGGTTGATCTTGCGTTCGTAGGCTTGATCGGAGCGCCCACCCTCCTTGTAGCGCCAGTGCGCCGCGACGCCGCGCTCGGAATGAGCGTGCATGTCGTAGGTGCGGATCTGGATCTCCACCGGCTGCGAACCCGGCCCCACCACCGCGGTATGAATCGAGCGGTACATGTTGTCCTTCGGGGTCGCGATGTAATCGTCGAACTCGCCCGCGATGAACGGCCAGAGCGAATGGACGACCCCGAGCGCGGCGTAGCAGTCCGCCACCGTGTTCACGAGAATACGTGCCGCACGGATGTCCATGATCTCCTCGAAGGCCAGATGCTTCGTCTGCATCTTGCGCCAGATGCTGTAGATGTGTTTCGGGCGGCCGTCGATCCTCGCTTCGACGCCGGCTGCGCTCAATTCGCGCTGCAAAGCGACCTTCAGCTCCTCGATGTAGTGCTCGCGCTCGGACCGGCGCACCTTCAGAGCCGCGGCGATGTGCTGATAGTCGTCCGGCTGAAGATATCGAAAGGCCAAATCCTCCAGTTCCCATTTCACCTGCCAGACGCCCAGACGATTGGCGAGCGGAGCGTAGACCTCGCGGGTCTCGACGGCGAGTTTTCGCCGAAGCGCCGCGTCGATCGACTTTGCGGCACGCATGCGCTGCAATTGTTCGGCGAGCTTGACCACGACCAGGCGCACGTCGCCCACCACGGCGACCAGCATCTTGCGAAGTGCTTCGGCCTGCGAACCATCGAGGGCGCGGTCCGGGGTCCAATCGGCCGGCAGGCCGAACCGCCCCAATTGGCTCAGCGCCCGGGCGAGCTCCGCGGCGGCCTCGCCAAATTGCCGTCCCGCGGACTCCCGGTCGAGAAGCTTCTCCTCCATCAGGGGCTGCAGCATCGCGGCGATCACCACGTCCTCGTCGGCATCGAGCGCGCGCACGATCTCGTCGACCTGCAGCGCGGCCTTTCGCACCGGCTCCATGGCTTCCGGGAGATCCAGCGAGCGAACGGCCGCGAAGCCGGCATCGAGCCGATGGCTCGCGGTCGGGCTTGGAGTGGTCGTTTCCATCGGTCCTTTCCACCGTCCTTAAGGGGCGCGTCGGGTGGGTTTGGCCGCCCATTGCCGGTATCATACTCGGCCATGTCAACGACACTGATCGCCGCCCTGCAGACCACGGGCAACACGCTTGGCGCTTAAACCCGCGACCGTACGGGTGCTCGGCATCGATCCCGGGTCGCAATGCACGGGCTTCGGAGTCGTGGACGCCCTGGGGCCGAGACTCACCTATGTGGCGAGCGGGGTGATACGCACGCCGAACGGCGAGTTCGCCGCACGTCTGTGCGAGATATTCACCTGTATTCGCAGCATCGTGGCGGAATACCGGCCTCAAGAGATCGCCATCGAGCGGGTGTTCGTCAATCGCAATCCCGACAGCGCCTTGAAGCTCGGGCAGGCGCGGGGCGCCGCGATTTGCGGCACCATCGATGCCAATGCCGAGGTGTTCGAGTACGCGACCCGCCAGATCAAGCAGGCGGTGGTCGGCTCGGGCAGCGCCGAGAAGGCTCAAGTGCAGCTCATGATGAGGAGCATTCTGAAGCTCGAGGGGCCGGTGGCCTCGGATGCGGCCGATGCACTGGCGGCTGCCGTCTGCCATGCGCTTCGGGGGCGGGTGCGCGTTTCCCTGACTCAAGCCGCCGTCAAGCTGGCGGCGAGCCGCGGATGATCGGTTTTCTCAAGGGCCGGCTCGCGCTGAAACAGCCTCCCACCCTGATGGTGGACGTGAACGGCGTGGGATACGAGCTCGAAGCGCCGATGTCGACATTCTACGGCCTGCCCTCGGTCGGCGAGCCGGTGGCCCTGTTCACTCATCTGGTCATCAGGGAGGACGCGCACATCCTGTTCGGCTTCGGCACGGATGGCGAGCGGCGCTTGTTCCGGGGTTTGCTCAAAGTGTCCGGCGTCGGTCCGAAAATCGCCCTCGGGATCCTTTCGGGGGCGAGCGTGGAGGATTTCCTGCGCATCGTCGAAGCGGAGGATGCGGCGATGCTGACCCGGATTCCCGGTATCGGCCGAAAGACCGCGGAGCGCGTGATCATCGAGATGCGCGACAGCGTGCAGAAGCTCGCCTCTCCGGCTTCGGCGATGGACGGGGCTGCGCCCGCCGGCGCGTCCCCCTTGAGTCCGCAAGGGGAGGCCTTCGCGGCCCTGGTCGCGCTCGGCTATAAACCGCCCGAGGCGACGCGGCTGTTGAAGGCGGCGGACGAACCCGGCCTCTCCACGACGGAAATGATCCGCCGCGCGCTCAAATCGGCGGCGAAGGCGTAAGGGGCTCGCATGGGCATCGAACCGGATCGAATCATCGGCGCCGCTGCGGTCCGTGACGACGAAAACGTCGACCGCGCCGTGCGCCCGAAGACCATCTCGGACTACGTGGGCCAGCCCAAGGTGATCGAGCTTCTGGACATTTCCATCCAGGCGGCGCGCATGCGCGGCGAGGCCTTGGATCACGTGCTGATTTTCGGGCCCCCGGGGCTCGGCAAGACCACCCTGGCGCACATCATCGCCAACGAGCTCAAGGTCAACCTGCGCCAGACCTCGGGCCCGGTGCTCGAGCGGCCGGGCGACTTGGCGGCGCTTCTGACCAATCTCGAGCCGCGGGATGTCCTATTCGTCGACGAGATTCATCGCTTGAGTCCGGTGGTGGAAGAGGTCTTGTATCCCGCGATGGAGGACTCGCAGCTCGATCTCATGATCGGCGAGGGTCCGGGCGCGCGGTCCATCAAGCTCGATCTGCCGCCGTTCACGCTGGTCGGCGCCACCACGCGCGCGGGGCTGCTGACGTCGCCGCTGCGCGACCGCTTCGGCATCGTGCAGCGCCTGGAGTTCTACAACACCGCGGACTTGACCAAGATCGTGGTCCGCAGCGCCTCCATCTTGAAGCTCAAGCTCCAGCCGGACGGCGCGACGCGCATCGCCGAGCGCTCGCGCGGAACGCCGCGCATCGCCAATCGGCTGCTGCGGCGGGTGCGGGATTTCGCCGAGGTGAGGGCGGGCGGGATCATCACGGGCACGGTGGCATTGGCGGCGCTCGACATGCTGGAAGTCGACCCGCAGGGCTTCGACACGCTCGACCGCAAATTGCTTCTGACGGTGATCGAGAAATTCGACGGCGGGCCCGTGGGCGTCGACAGTCTCGCGGCTGCGATGAGCGAGGAGCGGGGCACCATCGAAGATGTGATCGAGCCTTTCCTGATTCAGCAGGGCTTCCTCATGCGCACCGCGCGGGGCCGGGTCGCCACGCGCGCCGCGTACCTGCATTTCGGCCTGAAGGCGCCGGCCGGCGAGCGCGATCCGAATTTGCCGCTTTTCCGGGACCCTCCCTGATGCCGGTGACGTCCGCTACGTCCTTCGAGTTCCCGGTCACCGTCTACTGGGAAGACACCGACGGCGGCGGAGTGGTGTATTACGCGAATTACCTAAAATTCATGGAGCGCTGCCGAACCGAGTGGCTGCGCGCCTTGAACGTGGATCAGGTGAGACTTCGCGCGGAGCGCGGGCTGCAATTCGTGGTCGTGAACGTCAACGTGGATTATCTGCGCCCGGCGGTTCTGCATGATGAAATTATCGTCACCGCCGAGCTCGAGAGGCTCACGGGTGCGACAATCGTCTTCAAGCAAACCATACGGCGCGGCGACGTGCAGCTCATCGATGCCACGGCCCGTGTCGCATGCCTCGACGCGAGCACGATGAAGGCACGGCCCATCCCCAAGGATCTGTTCATGGAGTGGCGTAATGCCCAATGATTTGTCGGTTTGGACCATGGTGCTCGATGCGAGTCCGATCGTTCAGGCCGTGGTTGCTCTGCTGCTGCTGGCCTCGCTCGTTTCTTGGGCGATCATTTTTCGCAAGCGCCAGGAAATCTCCCGCTCGCGCCGTGGCGCCGATCAATTCGAGACCCAATTCTGGGGCGGCGGCGATCTCGCGACCCTCTACCGCAACATCGAGACCAAAGGGCGGGCGGGCACCGGCCTGCAGAGCATCTTCGAGTCGGGCTTCGGCGAATTCAGCCGCCTGCGCCAGCTCGGCACCGCGGCCGACCTGCTGCTCGAGGGGGCCCGGCGCTCGATGCGCGTGGCGCAAATGCGCGAGATGGAGCGGCTCGAGCGCAATCTCGCGACGCTTGCCACCGTGGGCTCCACCAGCCCGTACGTGGGCCTGTTCGGCACCGTATGGGGCATCATGAGCGCCTTCCATAATCTTGGGAATGTTCAACAGGCCACTCTGGCGGCGGTCGCTCCCGGCATCGCCGAAGCCCTGATCACGACCGCCATCGGCCTGTTCGCGGCCATTCCCGCGGTGATTGCGTACAACCGCTTCGCCGACCAGGTGAGCCGGCTGGAACTTCGATCCGACACCTTCGTCGAGGAGTTCTCGACCATCTTGCAACGCCACGGATCGGCGCGGGCGCAGAGCTGATAGCTCATGGCCGCATCGCCGCGACGCCGGAAACTGATGGGGGAGATCAACGTCGTTCCTTACATCGACGTGATGCTGGTGCTGCTCATCATTTTCATGATCACGGCGCCGCTCCTGAAGGAGGGCATCAAAGTGGATCTGCCGAGCGCCGGTGCGAAGCCCATCGATCCCGCGTTCCTGCAGAAACACGAGCCGCTCATCGTCACCATCGATGCGCGCGGGCAGTTGTACATCAATTTCGGCCCGAATCCGGACAAGCCGGCCTCCGAGACCACCGTGAGCGCGCGCACCGCCGCGCTTCTGCGCCGTGACCCGCAGACCCCCGTGCTGGTAAAGGCCGACACCACCGTGCCGTATGGCGCCGTCGCTCATGCCATGGTGATCCTGCAGCGGGCCGGTGCGGACAAGGTGGGGCTTTTGACCGATCCGGAGCGGCCGGCGCCGCGGGTGCAGGGAGAACCGCGACAGGCCGGCGGAGTGCGTTGATGTCCCGCTTTCTGCGCGAGAATTCCGGGCCGGTCGTCTTCTCGGTGCTCCTGCACGGAGGGATCGTGGCGGCGTTGGTGCTCATGGCGGTGGTGCCGTCCTCGCACCCACCCGTCAGCGTGGAGTCGGTGCCGGTCAACGCGACAGTCGTCGATTCACGCGTGCTGCATGCCGCGGAGCAGGCCAAGGCGGATCGGGCGGCGGCGGAAGCCGCCCAGGCCCGCGCCGCGGCCGAGGCACAAGCCGCGGCTCAGAAAGCGGCCGCGGACGCCCAGGCCGCGCAGGACGCCAAGGCCCTCGAACAACAGGCCAAGGCGGATGCGGATGCCCAGGCCGCAGCCCAGGCCAAGGCGGCCCAGGCCAAGGCGGTAGCCCAGGCCAAGGCGGCAGACGACGCGAGAGCGGCCGAGAGCGCAGCGAAGGCCGCCGAGCAGGTGAAAGCCGCGGCGGCGGCCCAGGCCGCCCGCGCCGCGGAGGACGCCAAGAAAGCCGCGCTCGCCAAGCAGGCAGCCGAGGCCAAGGCTGCCGCCGAGGCAAAGGCCGCGGCCGATGCGAAAGCCGCCGCCGAGGCCAAGGCCGCCGCTGATCGTGCGCGCAAGGAGCGCGAGGAAGACCTGCGCAAGGAGCTCGGAGAGGAAGAGCACGTCGATGCCGTCGAAGCGAGCCCCCTCAAGGATCGCTATGTGGCCAGCCTTCGCAATAGAATTCAGAACGCATGGATCAAGCCGCCCTCGGCCAAGGTCGGCGTCGATTGTCTGGTCGAGGTCACGCAGGTTCCCGGAGGCGAGGTCACGAGCGCGAAAGTGACTCAATGCAACGGGGACGCAGCAGTTCGCCAGTCGATCGAGAATGCCGTGTACCGCGCCTCGCCCTTGCCGGATCCGCCGGATCCGGCGCTGTTTCAACGAAACTTCGCATTCAGGTTCAAACCCGATGAATAAAACTCTCCTCGCCGTGGTTGGATCGCTCGCCTGCTTGTTGCTATCACCAAGCCGCGGCGCGGAGTTCGTCGTGGAGGTCACCCGCGGCCAGGACAATGCCGTGCCGATCGCGATCGTGCCGTTCGTGGCCGCCGACACGCCGGATGCGTCGATCGACGCCGCGACGGTCGTGAGCAGCGATCTTGCGCGCAGCGGGCGCTTCAAGACCATGGACCGCAAGGATATGGTGGAACAGCCGCACACCGGCGCGGGCATCAGCTTCGACGACTGGCGGCGGCTGGGCAATGACTACATTCTGGTCGGCCTGATGCAGGCCCAAGGTCCGGACCGTTACACCATCAACTTTGAGCTCTACAACGTCCTCACCCGGCAACGCTTGCTCGGCTATCAGATCAGCGCGAATCGAGCGGGTCTCCGGCTCGCGAGCCACCAGGTCGCGGACATGGTGTTCGATAAGATCTTGGGAATTCGCGGCGCGTTTGCGACCCGCATCGCGTATGTGTCGGTGCTCGGGGTGCTCCCGCATCGCAGCTACCGGCTGATCGTCGCGGATTCCGACGGCGAGAATCCGCATATCGTGATGCAGTCGAATGAGCCGTTGATGTCGCCCGCGTGGTCCCCGGACGGTCAGAGCTTGGCCTATGTCTCGTTCGAGGATCGGCTGCCGTCGGTGTACGTGCAAACTCTCAAGACGGGCGAGCGGCGCCGGGTCTCGGCGAAGGCGGGTGTGAACCAGGCGCCGGCATTCTCGCCGGACGGCAAGAAACTCGCGCTGACCCTCTCGACCCGGGACGGCAATTTGGATGTCTACATACTCGATTTGGCCACGGACGGTCTCACCCGCATCACCGACGACCCCGGCATCGACACCGAACCGGAATGGTCCAAGGACGGCCAAAGCATCTATTTCACGTCGGACCGCGCCGGCGGCCCGCAGATCTACCGCGTGGGGATTCATCCCGGCGATCATCCGCGCCGGTTGACCTTTCAGGGAAATTACAATGCGCGGCCGCGGCTGTCGCCCGATGAATCGCAGCTTGCGTTCGTCACGCAGGAAGACGGCGCATACCGTATCGCGGTCATGGACCTGAAGGGCCGGGGCGACCTGCAGGTGTTGACCAAGGGGCAGTTCGATGTCTCTCCGAGCTTCGCGCCGAACGGCGCCATGATCATATATGCGACCCGCGACCACGGACGCGGGGTGCTCGCGATGGTGAGTTCCGACGGCCGCGTTCAGGAAAAATTGGTGTCGAGCGAGGGCGAAGTGCAAGAGCCCGCGTGGTCGCCGTTCTGAGCCCGATGCATCCAGTCGATGAATTGCGCAACTAAGTTCATAATGTCCTGCAACGCTTCAATCTCTCCAGCAGCCTTTGGATGGAATATTCAATGAAAAAAATCGTATCGATCGCCTGTCTTTTCGCGGCCGCCGCACTGCTCGCGGGCTGCCCCAAGAAGAATACGACCGTCGAGCCGCCCACCGCGGGCAATCAGGTCGCGGGCTCGGCCAATCCGAACGGCGAGGGCGCCTCCACGTCCGGCACACCGCTCGGCGGCGACGCGAACGCCATGGGCGCGCAGGGCGCCGCCGGACCGGGCGGTTCCGCCGAAAGCCGGATCATCTACTTCGACTTCGACAAGTCCGACATCAAACCGGAATACGCAGCCATCGTGTCGGCCAATGCCCAGTATCTGGTGGCACATCCGGGCGCCAAGCTGAAGCTCGAGGGCAACACCGACGAGCGCGGCACGCGCGAATACAACATCGGCCTCGGCGAGCGGCGCGCGCAGGCGGTGCGCCGCGCGTTGATGCTGCAAGGCGTAGCGGAGAGCCAGCTCAGCACGGTGAGCTTCGGTGCGGAGCGCCCGGCGGTGGAAGGGGACGATGAATCGGCGTGGGCCAAGAATCGGCGAGTGGAACTCGTCTACACGCCGTGATGAACGCGCGCACATCGGCGCTCGCCGCCGCCGCGGTCTGCGCAGCCGCGCTGACCCTGGTCGGCTGCGCGACGGATCCGGCAACGGATCCGGTGCAGATCAAGCTCAACGATCTCGAGACGCGGTTGACGCGGATCGAGCGCGTGGTGTCGAACAACAGTCTGCTGGATGTCTCGAATCAGCTCGGCAATCTTCAGGCGGATCTGCGCTCGATGCACAACGATATCGACGTGCTCAACCATGCCCTCGACACCAGCCGCAAGCAGCAGCGCGACCTGTATGCCGATCTGGATCAGCGGCTGAAGGCGCTCGAGTTGCGGACCGGTGGGGCATCGGGCGGAGCTATCGCCGGAGGCAATGGCGCGCCCGCAGGCGCGACGAGCGGCGCAGTGCCTGCCGGCGCAGCGGCTGCCGGTGGGGCGGCTGCCGGTGGGGCGGCAGCGGCCGGCGCACCATCCTCGGGTGCAGCGGACACCGCCCCAGGCGGCGCGAGTGCGGCCGATACCGTGAGCTATCAGGCGGCGTTCGCGCTGCTCAAGAACGGCCAGTACGATCAGGCGGTTCAGGCCTTTCAATCCTTCCTCACCACCTATTCCACCAGTCCGCTCGCGGACAATGCGCAGTATTGGCTGGGGGAGGCCTACTACGTGAACAAGGCGTTTCCGGAGGCGCTCGCGGCCTTTCAGCGGGTCGTGGACAAGTACCCGCAGTCGCGCAAGGTGCCCGATGCCCTGCTCAAAGTGGGGTATTGCGACTACGAGCTCAAGCAATATCAGGCGGCGAAGGACGTGCTGACCCAGGTGCAGACGACCTACGGGGACACCCCGGCAGGCCAGCTGGCGAAGCAGCGCCTCGACAAGATGGCGGCCGAGAAGCATTGAGGCGACGGAGCGGCATTGAGACGATGGAGCGGCATTGAGTGACGCACAAGCGAAGCGTGAACGGCTGCGCATCAACGAGATTTTTCATTCGCTGCAGGGCGAAGCCGATTCAGTAGGTTTCCGTACGGTATTCGTGCGGTTGACCGGCTGTCCGCTGCGCTGCCAATACTGCGACACCGCGTACGCGTTTCACGAGGGCGAATGGCGGGACATCGACTCCATCCTGGAAACGGTCAAAAGCTTCGACGCACCTCATGTCTGCGTGACCGGAGGCGAGCCGCTGGCGCAGCCGAACTGTCCGGCTCTGCTCAGCCGTCTGTGCGCGGCGGGCTACCGGGTGTCCCTCGAAACCAGCGGCGCGATGAGCATCGCCGGCGTCGATACGCGGGTCTCTCGGGTGGTCGACGTGAAGACTCCCGGGTCGGGCGAATCGGCGCGGAACCTGGCCCAGAATTTCGCGATGCTCACGCCGCACGATCAAGTGAAGTTCGTGATCTGTTCGCGCGAAGATTATGACTGGAGCAAGGCGTACCTCGCCGAGCATTCGCTGACCGATCGCTGTCAGGTGCTTTTTTCGCCGAGCTACACCCAAGTCTCGCCCACCGCGCTCGCCGATTGGATCCTCGCGGACCGGTTGCAGGTGCGCTTCCAGCTGCAGCTCCACAAGGTGCTGTGGGGCGATGTCCCCGGCAAATGAGGGTGGACGTATGAAAGCAGCCGTCGTTTTACTCTCCGGCGGGCTCGACTCGGCGACGAGCCTGGCGATGGCGCGGGCGCGCGGATTCGATGTATTCGCGCTCAGCGTGAACTACGGGCAGCGGCATGGCGCCGAACTGCTCGCGGCGTCGCGCGTCGCAAAGGCGTTGGGCGCGCGCGAGCATCGGGTCATGCAGGTCGACCTCGCCGGTATCGGCGGATCGGCGCTCACCGATTCGAGCCTCGCGATTCCCGAGACCCCGAGCACGGGCATTCCGATCACGTACGTGCCCGCGCGCAACACCATGATGCTCGCGCTTGCGCTCGGCTGGGCGGAGGTCATCGGCGCCCGTGATATTTTCATCGGCGTGAACGCGGTCGACTACTCGGGTTATCCGGACTGCCGCCCGGAATTCATTGCCGCGTTCGAAAACCTCGCTCGGCTCGCGACCAAGGCGGGAGTCGAGGGCGAGCGCTTCGAGATCCACGCGCCGCTGCTCGAGATGTCGAAGGCGGACATCGTGCGCACCGGCCTCGGGCTCGGGGTGGATTACTCGATGACGGTGTCCTGTTACCAGGCGAGCGATGAGGGGCTCGCCTGCGGGCGGTGCGACTCCTGCCGATTGCGGGCGGCTGGATTCGCGGCGGCGGGGGTTGCTGATCCGACGCGCTACGCGTAAAGCCACGAGCTGAGCCATCCATCCGCCCCCTCTCGTCGCGCGGCGCGCGGCGCGGATGCTCCGAAGCCGTAGTTCGGATATCATGCGCGGCTACACTGGGGACGGTAGCTCAGTTGGTAGAGCAAGGCCCTTTTAAGGCTTTGGTCCTGGGTTCGAGTCCCAGCCGTCCCACCATTTATAACTATAAATCAATAACTTAAAAGACATATCAAGGATCGATATTAATGTACGTTTCCGCGGAAACGTCTGCTCGAGGTGAGCGCCTCGAGCGCCTTCATGATGCGTGCGCGACGGCGATTGAGATCCATCAAGCCGCTCAGCGGCTAGGCTCCGCTGTCGCTCGAGCGGGGTAACGGATTGAAGGCGTGTTACGCGTTTGCGTTGCTGGCTGTGCTCGTCCTTGACGCCTGCGGTCCCGGCGATGGCCCGCGCGCACTGGAAACTCGCGATGCCCGGCGCCGAGCGGTGATCGCCAAGCCCGAAGTGCAGGCGGCGATTCGGAAAGTGGGGCGAGTTGAGCGCTACCCGCTCGAGTCGCCATAGAGGATACTGCTTCCAATCACCGAACGACCACCGACGGAGCCCGGGAGTGCCTATGAGGTTCTACAGCCGTGAGATCGCATCCTTTGTCTGTCTTTTTTATCTCGTCGGTGGCAGCAGCAGCTGGGCGGCTGATCCCACGGTGGCTGCAAGGGTGATCAGCGAGGCAGGCGCTCAGCAGGTGCTGAGTGCGGCCGAACACGAGGCCGAGGCGCTTCACGCGCCCTGTGCCATCGCCGTGGTCGATACCAGCGGCGTCCTGGTGGCCTTCCTCAAGATGGACGGAGTCCGGGCCGGCAGTCCGGATCTTGCGATCGGCAAGGCGCGCACCTCCGCCTTATTGCAACGGCCCAGTGCGGAGACCGAGAGCGCCGTCAACGATGGCCGCCCCGCCTTTGCCACGTCAGGACTCATGGCTCTGCGCGGCGCTGTCCCGCTGATGGCGGGCGCAGAGGTGGTCGGAGCGGTTGGGATCGCCGGTCTCAACAAGGACAACGACGTGAAGATCGCGCAAGCGGCGGCCGCGGCATTTGCGTCCCTCTCCCCTGGACAGCCGGCCGCGCACTAGCCGAGCCCTGGGATTTCCCCAACGACAGAATATGAAAGTATAAATAAGTTAAGGAGTTATGAGGAATATCGGGATTCGATATGAATAGATGTTTCCCGCGGAAACGTCCATTCGGGTTGACCCCCGCGAACTCGCGCTGCGAATGGGGAGGCTGACCGGCGTCGTAGGCCGTCCATCGGTGCTCGGGCGGAGCGCACGCTACGGGTACGGTGACGCCATTCATCGGGAATCTATCGTGATCGTTCATCTCATCGACGGCACCTACGAGCTCTTCCGCCATTTTTATGGCCTGCGCCGCTTCACCAAGGGAAGCGACCGTCCCTTCGGCGCAGTGATCGGCGTGCTCAACGGCGTGCTGCAGATGATCGAGGAGGGCGCCACGCACCTGGGGGTGGCCACCGATCATGTGATCGAGTCGTTCCGCAATGAGCTGTGGAGCGGCTACAAGACCGGCGACGGCATCGAGCCCGCTCTGCTCGCTCAATTCCATCCGCTGGAGCAGGCGCTCGAAGCGCTGGGCATCATCGTTTGGCCCATGATCGAGCTGGAGGCGGACGACGCCTTGGCCTCAGCGGCCGCGATCGCCGCGCGTGACCCCCGCGTACAGAAGGTGTGCATCTGGACACCGGACAAGGATCTCGCGCAATGCGTGCGCGCCGCCCGCGTGGTGCAGGTCGATCGAAAGAGCAAGACGATCCGGGATGCGGACGGTGTGCGCGGTAAATTCGGCGTGAGTCCGGAGCTCATTCCCGATTATCTGGCGCTGGTCGGCGATAGCGCGGACGGCTACCCGGGGATACCGGGCATCGGGCCGAAAGGTGCGGCGAGACTGCTCACGCGCTATGGCAGGATCGAGGAGTTTCCGGCAGACGTGTTGGGTGAGCGGCGGGAGCTGGCGCTCCTGTTCAAGAGGCTGGCGACGCTGCGGAGCGACGCGCCTCTCTTCGCCGATGCGGATGAGTTGAGATGGCTCGGGCCGTCGGCCGGATTTCACGCCTGTGCCGAGCGGCTCGGGGACCCGCGGCTCAGCCCGCGCGCCACGAAAGCGGCCGCCACGCGGACATGATGGGCGCGTTGCCTCAGCTCCCGCCACCCGCCACGAGACAGCCCGAATCCAGGAGCAGATCGCCGCTCGGGCCGTTCCCCGTCAGCACGATGAACCCGGGGCCGCTCTGATATTGCACTCCGGCCAACACCACTGTGTAACTTCCCATGTGATGCCGGGCATCGGGACTCAAATTCGCCACCAGTTCGAACGGGTTCGACACTTCGAGTGCCTGGGTCGAGAGGCGCATCGCCTCGAACGGGAACCCGGCGACCGTCACCGGCGACCAGCGATCGGTCACTTTGTCGGCCGCCGCCTTCAGCGCATCGACCACCTCCGGTCTCAAGCACTCGATATGTATGTGGAATTGATGCTGCTTGCGCGTGGCCGCCGTGGCCACGGCGAGGCCCACATCCGTTCTCGGCACCGGGTGGCCGACGAACTTGGAGAGCAGATCACGGCCGCGCCAGGCTTCGGCAAAGTAATTGGGAAGATTGGGGTCGAGCAATTCGGTGCTGTCGGTGCCCGTCATCGTCTGGGTGGGAATCAACAGGTAATGCGCGCCGCCGTCGGGATCGGCGAGCAAGGCGTATCCGGAGCCATCGCCATTCGGATCCGCCAAGAACACCTTTTCGCAAGGCGACGGATCGTTGTGCTGGGTCCAATTGATGACGCATTGATCTTGAACGATCTGCCGGTAGCCATCCGGGCCGGCGTCCGGCGGTAAATCGGGGGATTTCTGACCGGGAGTGTGCAGAGTCCCGCCGCGACCCAGCGCCGAAAACGTCGTAGCGGCCGCCGCCAAGACCAGTAGCGCTTTGAGAAGTCTCGAGTTCGTGTATCGGTGCATCAGGCTCTTTTACCACAAACTTATTCGAAGGCGCTCGCAGTGCAACCCCGAGCGGGCGACAGCGTTCTGCGTAGCGGTGGATGCCGCGCAGGGCTCGCAATGGCGCAAGATATGACTCAGTATTCATAGCATTAAAGTTTGGTGTTCATAGGATTAAAATTTGTTATTTGTTATAAAGTTAGGAAATATTCCGAGAACTTACATATAGTTAATTGACTGCGTTTCCGGCGCAACTTGCGCGCCCTCGGCGCTTCCGGCACATTCCGCCGATCACACCAGTAGAAGGGAAAGATGGACATTCACGAATATCAAGCGAAAGAGCTGCTGTCCGGATTCGGCGTGGCGGTGCCGCCGGGCGGTGTCGCCTATAGTTCGGAACAGGCGGTGTACGTCGCGACCGAGCTCGGCGGGTGGCACTGGGCGATCAAGGCGCAAATTCACGCGGGAGGGCGGGGTAAGGCGGGCGGCGTCAAGCTCTGCCGCACCTACCAGGAAGTCGCGGCCGCCGCGAAGGCGCTCCTTGGCGCCACGCTCGTCACCCACCAGACCGGCCCCGAGGGGAAGGTGGTGCATCGCTTGTATGTGGAAAAGGCCGAGCCCTTCGTACGCGCCATGTACCTCGGGTTCGTGCTCGACCGCAAGATCGAGCGTATCCGCGTGATCGCCTCGGCGGAGGGCGGCGTCGAGATCGAGGATCTCGTCGCCAGCCGTCCCGAATCCCTGTTGCAGGAGCAAGTGGATCCGGCGGTAGGATTGCAGGCCTTCCAGGCACGCGAGCTCGCATTCGGCATGGGGCTCAACATCAAGCAGGTGAGCCAGGCGGTCACCATGATCATGGGGTGTTACCGCGCGTTTCGCGATTTGGATGCGACCATGGTCGAGATCAATCCCATGGTGGTGACCAAGGACGACCGTGTGCTCGCCCTGGACGCCAAGATGTCCTTCGATGACAACGCCATGTTCCGCCGCCCCAAGGTCACCGAGATGCGCGATGCGGCCGAGGAGGACCCGCGCGAGGCGCAGGCAGCGGAGTTCGGCCTCAACTACGTCGGTCTGACCGGCGACATCGGTTGCATCATCAACGGCGCGGGCCTGGCGATGGCGACCATGGATATGATCAAGCACTCAGGCGGCGAGCCGGCCAACTTCCTGGATGTCGGCGGCGGTGCATCGCCCGAGCGGGTGGCTGCGGCCTTCAACCTCGTGCTATCCGACCGCAACGTCAAGGCGATTCTGGTCAATATCTTCGCGGGCATCAATCGCTGCGACTGGGTTGCGCAGGGCGTGGTACAGGCCGCCAAGGGACTTCGTGTGCCGTTGGTCGTGCGTCTCGCCGGCACCAATGTCGATGAGGGCCGGCGCATCATCGCCGAGTGCGGATTGCCCATCATCTCGGCCGACACCTTGGCCGAAGCGGCGCACAAAGCGGTCGCGGCGTCGCGCGTCGGGGGTGCGCAGTGAGCATTCTCATCGACGAGAGCACGCGCGTCATCGTGCAAGGATTCACCGGCGACAAAGCGACTTTCCACGCCAAGGAAATGATCGCGTACGGCACCCGAGTGGTGGGCGGCGTCACGCCGGGCAAGGGCGGCCAGACTCATCTGGAACGGCCGGTATTCAACACCGTCAAGGATGCGGTCCGAGAGACTGGCGCCGAGGCGAGCCTGGCGTTCGTCCCGCCCCCCTATGCGGCGGATGCGCTGATGGAGGCGGCGGATGCGGGTCTTCGGCTGGTGTGCATCATCACCGACGGCATACCCTCCCAGGACATGATGCGCGTCAAACGCTATCTTCGCCGGTATCCGAAAGAACAGCGCACCACCATCGTGGGGCCCAATTGCGCGGGTATCATCAGCGCCGGCAAAGCGATGCTCGGCATCATGCCGAGCAACATCTACGCGCGCGGCAACGTAGGCGTCGTCTCCCGTTCCGGAACGTTGGGTTACGAGGCGGGCGCGCAGATGAAGGCGCTCGGCATCGGCATCACCACGAGCGTCGGCATCGGCGGCGATCCGATCAACGGCAGCTCCTTCCTGGATCACCTCAAGCTGTTCGAGCAAGATCCGGAGACGAAGGTCGTGGTCATGATAGGCGAGATCGGCGGGCCTCAAGAGTGCGAGGCCGCCAAGTGGGTCAAGGAGAACATGACCAAGCCGGTCGTGGGATACGTCGCCGGCCTCACGGCGCCGAAGGGACGCCGCATGGGGCATGCGGGAGCGATCATTTCCGCCGAGGGCGACAGTGCGGCTGAAAAATCGGAGATCATGAAATCCTACGGGCTCCTCGTCGCTCCGAGTGCGGCGGAGCTCGGCGCTACGATCGCGCTCGCCCTCGCCAAGGCGGGCTGAGTCGATGCGCGAAGCGCCCGGCGGCTTCTCGCGCGCGGAGTTGCTGTTCGATCTGCTGCTCGAGGTGGTCGGGCGCTACGAACCGATGGTGGCCGCCGTCTTGAGGGGCGATCGCACCACCTCGGGCATGCCTGCGGAATTATTGGCGCGCACGCTTCAGGCCCAGAGTATCTGGTTCCAATTGCTGTCGATCGCCGAGCAAAACCGCGACATGCGCAATCGGCGCGAGGTGGAACGCGAGCGCGGCTACGACCAAGTTCGCGGCACCTTCGCGAACGTCTTTGCCGCGGCGGCCGCTGAAGGTATCAGCGCATCGGAGGTGCGGCGGGCCATTTCCGACTTGAAGGTGCGGCCTGTGATCACCGCGCATCCGACCGAGGCCAAGCGAGTCACCGTGCTCGAGCGCCATCGGCGCATTTATCTGCGGCTGCTCGAGCTCGAATCGCCGCGCTGGACCGATCGCGAGCGCGAGGAGATGATCGAAGCGCTGGGCGAGGAGATCGAACTTCTCTGGCTCACCGGGGAGCTCAAGCTTCAAAAGCCGACGGTCGAGCAGGAGGTCGCCTGGGGCCTGTATTTTTTCAACGAGAACCTGTTCGACGTGGTGCCGCAGCTTCTGGGGAAGATCTCGAGAGCCTTCGCCAAGCAATTTCCGGGCGAGGAATTCGAGGTTCCATCGTTCTTCCAGTTCGGTTCCTGGATCGGCGGGGATCGGGACGGCAATCCCTATGTCACGAGCGAGGTCACCCGGCGAACGTTGTGGGCGACACGCCTGGCGAGCCTCAAGCGCTACCGAAGCCGCTTGCTCGAGATGGTGCGCAGTCTCAGCATCGAGGACCAGGCGCTCGAGCTGCCGGAGTCATTTCTACGAGCGGTCGCCGAGGCGATCGCGGCTACGCCGCAGGGTGAAGCGTTGGCGGCGCGTAATCGCGGCGAGATCTTCCGCCAATTCGTCGGCTGCATGATGGCGAGACTCGATGTCACGATCTCTCGCGCCGAGTCCGACGGCTCCGCGCCGGAAAACTCCCCGCCGTGCGAGGCGGGATATGCGAGCGCCGACCGGCTGATCGAGGACCTCGATCTCATGCGCGGCGCACTGCAGGCCGCCGGTGCGACGCGCTTGTCGGATGCGCTGGTGTCGCCGCTGCGCCGGGAGGTCGGGATATTCCGCTTCTGCACCGTGCGGCTCGACGTGCGCGAGAACAGCATGCGGGTGAATCAAACGCTGGCCGCGATGTTTCGGGCGCGGCACGGGGGCGCGGAGCCGCCGGACACGGGCTCGGAGGATTGGAAATCGTGGCTCCGGGCGGAGCTTGCCGCACCGCGCACCGAGACTCTGCCGTACGACGGGCTGCCTCCCGATGCGGCCGAGACTCTCGAGACCTTCCGCACCATCGCCCGCCTGCGGGGCGAGATCGACCGCGAAGCCTTCGGCGCATTGATCCTCAGCATGACGCGCAGCGCCGCCGACATCCTGGGGGTCTATCTCCTCGCGAAGGAGGGAGGGCTGTTCGCCGACACGGCCGCCGTCGAGCGCTGCACCTTGCCGATCGTACCCTTGCTCGAGACCATTCCCGATCTGCGCCGGGCGGCGCCCATTCTCAAGGAGCTGCTGGCCGTACCGCTGGTGCAACGGAGCCTCTACGTGCGGGGCAGAATCCAGGAGGTGATGATCGGCTATTCCGATTCGAACAAGGACGGCGGGTATCTCACCGCCAACTGGGAACTGGCGAAGGCGCAGAGCACCCTCACGCGGCTCGGGCGCGAACTCGGCGTGACCATTGCGTTCTTTCACGGACGCGGCGGCTCCGTCAGCCGGGGAGGCGCGCCGGCGGGACGCGCCATCGCAGCCTCGCCGGCGGGGTCGATTCGCGGACAATTCCGGGTCACGGAGCAGGGCGAGGTCGTCTCCTTCAAGTACGCCAATCGTGGCACCGCCGCCTATCAGATCGAACTGCTGGCGGCCTCGGTGGTGGAGCACGTTCTGCGTTCGGAGCGTGAGGCGGCCTTGATCCCGGTGCACGAGTTTCATGAGGCGATGGAGGCTCTGTCCGGCACGGCATGGTCGGCGTACCGCAAGCTCATGGAGATGCCGACCATGCTCGAGTATCTGCAGCAATCGAGCCCGTTGGAGGAGCTGTCGATGCTCAACATCGGCTCACGGCCGGCCCGCCGGACCCAGGCCAAAACACTGGCCGATCTTCGCGCCATCCCATGGGTATTCGCTTGGACTCAGAACCGCCATATGCTGTCGGGCTGGTATGGCGTCGGCAGCGGCATCAAGGCGTTCCTCGACGTACGCAAGGAGCGCGGACTCGAGCTCTTGAAGCGCATGTACCGCGACGCGCGGCTGTTCCGCTTGATTCTCGACGACGTGGAACGCACGCTCTCGCACGTGGATTTGCCGATCGCTCGTGAATACGCCGGCCTGGTCGAGGACGAGGCGGTGCGCGAGCCGATATTCTCGCAGGTCGCCGAAGAGTACCGGCTCACCAGCGAGATGATCTTGCGCATATCCGGCGGCGCCTGCATCGCGGAGCGGTTCCCTCAGTTCCGGCGCCGTCTGACGCGACGGCTCAAGACCCTGAACGAGGTGAGCCGGGAACAAGTGCATCTGCTGCGGGCCCATCGCACGAAGAGCAGCGAGGCGGTGCGA
>Ga0187863_10000561_pt1 | contig 31274 bp, 35 predicted proteins | sample June2016WEW_11_1_FD_132975 | JGI IMG/M metagenome (GOLD analysis project Ga0187863, IMG submission 132975) | Peatland microbial communities from SPRUCE experiment site at the Marcell Experimental Forest, Minnesota, USA - June2016WEW_11_10 | ecosystem: Environmental > Terrestrial > Soil >...
CACCTGCTGCTCGCGCATCGGGCCACCCCTCCAAGTCAACGACGACGTTGCGTTCTACCCCGGCCAAAAGGGCATCTGATACCACCGGGGCCGGTCACAAAGAGTCCTCGCCGGCGAGCGTATGTTGGAAACACTCGCCGGCCCTTAGTAGACCGCATTCGGTCCGCCTGACGTTCCTACTGGATCGGCTGATGTCGCCGTGGAAGTAATCCAACTTGCGAAGGAAATTACCGCTCGTGCTAAGTGCGGTGGATGGTGTTCCCACACGTGAGACACAAATGACCGAGGTCCCGCATCGAACTCCAGGTTGCCCGCGGCACCCGGGGACTGAAATCTGAAATCCCGTGGACGCGGCTCTGCCCTCTGCCTTCGGATGGCTATCGCGTTGACCCGCTATCCTCAAGTCCATGATCTATGACCTTGTGAGCAAGCTCGGATCGTAGCGTCACCCATCCGTCACCCAAGCGACTAACCAGCGCCTCGAAAAGCAAAAGAGCAGTGCCGATAAAACCCTTACAGCATCTGCTCTTCGAGAATCGCGGTCGGAGGGACTCGAACCCCCAACCTACAAGTTCGTAGCCTGTTGCTCTATCCAATTGAGCTACGACCGCATATCCCGGTGGACTTCGGAGAGAGAGGGATTCGAACCCTCGATACGACTTTACATCGTATAACGGTTTAGCAAACCGCCGCCTTCAGCCGCTCGGCCATCTCTCCTCGCCTCGACGGTTTGCTCACGGCGCGGTCCCTACCTTCGCCGCCGGCACAAAGCGAGCTAGGCAGCTTTACCGCCCCCGACCGCTCAGTCCGGCAGAGGACTCGTGTCGGGCTTCAAGTGCAGAAAGTACGACGCATTCTTCGAGGACGCTATCGGGACGAACTGCCGGGGCGTCATCAGGTAGTCGAAGCAGTCCGACAGATTATCGGCGCGCTGATCGGTCGTTCCTAGCGAAGGCAGCCCAAAGTTCTCCTCGACGTACTTTAGGATGCTTCCAAATTCGTGCTGTTTGTGCGAAACGTACCCCTGGGGAGTATACGCCGAAATAACGATGAGCGGGACTCTAAATCCCAGCTCGTTCGCGTTGTATATCTGCGGCGTCACGTGGTCGAACCATCCTCCCCAATCGTCCCACACAACGAAGATCGCGGTGTTGTCCCAATAGCTCGATTCGCCAACCGCGTTAACGATGCTGGCGACCCACGCCGGGCCCGTCCCGTTATTGTCTTCGGGATGGTCGGAATCTGCTTTAGCCGGGGTCACCCACGCAACGGTCGGCAGTTGACCGGATTTAATGGTCGTTAGGACTTCGGAGCTCGGCCACTTTACGTACTCGCGGTAATGCCGGTTCTTATAGAGCTGTTGGATGGCGTCCGGACCGTGCTTTAATCCGGGGCCGCGAATCTGCTGAAAATATCTCCACGTGTATGGCGGTGACTCCGCCATAATAAGATTCATCAGCGTCTTACGTTTGAAGCACGGATAGACGCTCGGTCCCGCAGCGCCGGTGTTGATATTGATCGACTCGACGGTACTGCTCGGTGCCGAATCGCACCCGCCGTTCTTGGACAGGCTAAGGTTGCCGGGATTGTTTTCCACCACGTACTCGCTGCCCTGGCTTATCGTCGAGGTGCCGCTAATCAAGTACTGGTGCGCCGGAAACGTCGGGCCTTCGTTGGTCTGGAACATATCGTCGGCAAACGCATACTGCTCCGCCATGGTGTAGTATGGCTGAACTTGCCCTTGCGGAACGTAGCCGAATGACGTCGCATGGACACATTTGCCGGCACATCCTACGAGGTTCCATCCATCCATGGCGCCCTTGGCATAGTCAGTCAAGAAATCCCCATGCTGATGGTTCAAGTCGTAAGGCGCCGTGATGCTGACGGCCCGCAGTGTGATTTTTTCGCCCTTCGAATTATATCCCCAGCTCTGCGTGTTGGCTCCCGGTAAGAATTGGAATAGGTTATCTACGGAACGATTTTCCTGAACGACGATAATGACGTGTTGAATAGGACTGCTGCTACTGCTGAGCCGATGCAGCGACATGTGCGGTGCCGGACTACCGCTCAACCCAGTGGGTCCGCTACACGACACAAGCGCCAGCAGTAAAGCCAATCGTTTCACAAAATCGTCCCTCCCCCACCCGCTTAAGGATTCGACGGGTGCAGACCTCCCTACGGCGGCGCGGTTGGGCCATCTAGTGGCCGCTCGGGAACGATCTCCGCAACGACCGTGGTCCTGCGTACCGAAGAGCGTGACATGAGCGCGTCGAAACCGGCAATGCGTCCGGTGGGAAGCACGAAGCTGAGCGCTGACAAGAGCATTAAACAACCGTCGATTGAAGACCAGCCGCTCAGCGTCGCAAGCGCTCCTCGAGCGGCGAGATAGTTCAGGGGCAAAAGAATTCCAAACAGCCCGCCGACGCGCGAGAATAGCCCGAGAAGCAAGGAGATACCGACGCAAACTTCGCCGAAGCGCACCAGCTCGGCGAAAACGGCTGCATTCGGTGAAACCGTGTTGACGAGAAAACCGTGATACGGCCCCGTCGTCTTAACGATCCCATTCTGCAGATAGGCGCCGAAAGCGCCGCCCGGTGGCATGAACTGCGCACTGTGCAGAAACTTGGGAACGCCGTGGACGAGCCAGATGCCTCCGGTTAGGAATCGCGCCAGTGCCAACCATCCGCCATAGGCCCGCGACGAGGGGAGCTTCACGCCACAACCTCCTTATCGGTCTGCACCATGCGTGCGACCATCGAAGCCGCTTCGCTCGCCGCGTTCGGCCGCGCCAAGCGCCTTGCTGCTGCAATCATCGTCTCTTGTCGCTCTTTATCCCCGAAAATGGCTTCGAGCATCGCGGGCAGCTCGCTGGTTTTCGACGTGCGTGCAGCAGCCCCGGCCTCAACGAGCACGCGGGCGTTCCGTTCCTCTTGCCCGGGCAACGGTTTACAGAGAACCAACGGCACCTGCGCTACGAGTGCTTCTGCCGTGCTAAGCCCTCCCGGCTTCGTGACGAGCACGTCCGCGGCGTGCATGTAGTCGTAAACGTTGTCCACAAAGCGCAGCACCCGCACGGGATGGCGAATGCTCTCCGCCACGTCGGTAAGGCGCCATCCGATACGCGCGTTCTTTCCGGCAATGACGACTGCCGCAAGCGGCGTGCGGACCAAATCGAGCGCACGGAGCATGCCCTCGAGCGGAGCGATCCCAAGGCCCCCTCCCATCAGCAGCGCTACCTGACGATCCCGGGGAAGATCCAGCCGCTCTCTCAACGCATCGCGCGGCTCCTGCGATCGCGCGAACTCGGGGCGCACCGGGATTCCGCTCACGGAGATCGCCTCCGCGCGAACGCGCCGGGCGAGCAACGAATCCCGCATTGCGTCGGTCGCAACGACGTACCGGTCGATATTCCGATGGATCCAAAAACCATGAACGGCAAAATCGGTCACGATGGCGGCGACCGGCGGCGCATCGCTAAAGCGGCGTTTGTATTCGGCCATCGCGCCGCACGGGAACGCGTGCGTGCAAACGACCACGTCGGGGCGTTCGCGCAGCATCAGCGGCCGGAGATTCTCGGCGGTAAACTGGTGCGCCCAAGCGCGAAATCTGCCGACCTCCGTGGCTCGCTCGGCGCGATCGTAGATGTACCGGTACATCTGAGGGATGGTCTTGACCATTCGCAAATAGCCATCGGAGACCACGCGCGAGACGACCAGCGCGGCGTACTTGTACGAGTCCACCACTCGCGTCTTTGCCGTCGGGTCCTGTCGCCGCAGCTCGCCGGCAACCGCGTTTGCGGCCGAAACGTGGCCGACGCCGACGCTGGCGGAAAGGAACAGGACGCGAATTAGCCGCGCTCCTCGTCGGCAGCCCCGGCTTCGTCGCCTTCGTGAACGTGCGCCAAGAAGTCGTCGAGAATCTCTTGTGCGAGCGCGTCGTTCTCCAAGAGTTTTCCGGCGAGGTCGGTCACGATGAACTGCTCCTCACCGTCGTTTTCCGGCTCGTGCAGCAGGACCGCATACGAGACGCTTTCCTGCGGGTCTTCGAGGATGCCCACGACCTCGAACGGCAGCGACTCGCCCTCGTGCGTCTCGATGGTGAGCACCTCTTTGAGCTCGAGCGGAGTATGCGGCATCGTGCTTTCTCCGTTGGAGGATGGCATTGCCTAAGTCCCTTCTATTGTAAACATCGTGCGACGTTGGCTTGGTGTTCGGCCAAGGTTTTGGCGAAGGCGTGGCGGCCGTTCCCGCAGTAGACGTAGTAGAGATTCTCGCTCTTGGCGGGATGGAAGGCAGCCTCAAGCGACGCGAGGCCGGGATTTGCAATCGGCGTCGGAGGCAGCCCCACGTGAACGTAGCTATTGTAGGGCGAGTCGATTCTCAAATCGGCGAAGGAGAGCGCGCTCTTATGTTGCGGCAGCGCGTACTCGATCGTTGCGTCGACCTGCAGCGGCATCCCAAGGCGAAGCCGGTTGTAGATTACGGCGGCGATTTGCGAACGGTCGGCTTGGCTTTTTGCCTCTCGTTCGACGAGCGACGCAACGGTTATGGCTTGGGGGACGTTCACGTGCAGCGCGCGCGCCCGCGAGGCGGCGTCGCGAGGCAGCTCCTTGAAAAACTGCCCCGTCAGCAGCGCCGCGATCTGTTCCGGCGCCGCTCCCAGCGGCATCAAATAGGTGCTCGGAAAGAGAAACCCCTCGAGGCTTTTCGTGCGAGCGCCGTCGACAAGCAACTTCTCTTGCATGAAGTATTGCCGCAGCGCTGCCGATGAACCCAGACCGTTGCCTTGCAGGCGCGCAGCGATCTGTTCGGCGGTGAAGCCCTCGGGAATCGTGACCCACGTGGCGACTTGCGCGCCGCCGGTTACCAGTGCGCGCAACACGTCGCTCTGCGTGACGCGCGGTCCGAAACGGTATTCCCCAGCTCGCACCGCGGCATCTTCGTCGCGCAATCTGGCCAGAATCCGAAACGTCGTCGTGTTGCCGATCACGCCGGCCTCCGCAAGCTGCGTGGCCACTTCGTCGAAGGTCGCGCCTCGCTGGATCACGAGTTGCTGCGACGCTTGCGGATGCGATCGGTCCGCGGCGACGACGTACCAGAAAAGGCCGCACGCGACGATAGCGAGGGCGACGAGCGAACCGGCACCGGCTGCACAACGCGCGACGAAGCTCACGCGCTCGGCTCGTTTCGGCGCCGCGCGAGAAACGATTCGAGGATCAACGCAGCCGCCATCCGGTCCACGATCGTCCGGCGCCTTTGCCGCGAAACGTCCGCAGCGATCAGGCTTTTGGTCGCCTGGGCGGTCGTGAGGCGCTCGTCCACGCGATGGATCGTACCGGGGAAAACCTCGCGGAGTTTCTCGACGAACGCATCCATCTCGCGCGCCGCGATGCCGCGGTCGCCGGCGAGCGTCAACGGATCGCCCACGACCAGCTCGGCGATCCCGTAGGAATCGGCCAGCTCTTTGATTCGCGTAAGGTCGTCCCGCCGGTTCGTCCGGTCGATCGTGGCGACCGGAAGCGCGAACGTCGCGCTCGGGTCGGAAACCGCGATACCGATGCGTTTGCTGCCGACGTCCAGCGCCATAATCACGCTCCGAGCCCACCGAGATAGGCAACGGCCTTGGGCCGGCGGCCCAGATGATGCGCGACCAGTTCACCGACCGCATGCGCCGCCGCCGGCGTCGCGTGCAGCGCCGCAGCCTCACCGCCTTTGGGCACCGCCAGCGCTCGCAGATTTGCGAGGTCTTGCGCCGCCAGTTCGGGCAAATCGCGCCAGCGTTCGCGGCAGGCTCCGTCGACGAATCCGCCTGCCTCTGCGTCGAGCCACACGCTACCGGAAGCCAGCGCACCACCGCATTGCACGCACCGGTCGAGCGGCGGAGCGAGGCCGAGCAGGTCGAGCAGACGCAGCGAAAACCGCGGCAGCAGGCCCAGGGGATCCGCGCAAGCCGCGATCGATCCGATGGCGCCGGCCAGCAAGTCGTACACTTCAGGAAGCGCCAGGTCGAGTTCGCAGAATGCGTCGATCGTTTCGGCCATCAGCGAGACGACGGCATAGCGGTCGGGCTCGACGAGCGTGGGCCACGGCGCCGAGATCGTCTCGGCCGAAACGATCACTTCCAGCGTTCGGCCGCGGTGCATCAAAAAGTCGCACTCGTTGGCAAGCTCCAGCCGCCCCGCCAAATGACTACGCATGCGGCGAACGCCTTTCGCCACGGCGTCGAGCTTACCGCGTTCGCGGGTAAAAATCGTCACGATGCGATCGGCTTCGGACAACTGGCGCCGGCGAAGAACGATGCCGCGGGTTTTATAAGCGCGCGGCGGCGTCAGCATCCTCCGATGGTTGCGGCTGATCGATGCTGCCGTTGGTGTAGATGCGAACCGCGAGGATGCGACGGCCGCGGGTTCGATCGACGCGCAAGCGCGTGTGGTCGTCCGCAACGATCTCTTCGCCTTCGTTGGGAAGCCGTCCGAAGAGGCCCACCGTGTAGCCGCCGATCGTCTCGAAATCCTCGGTCGGAATCGCGGTTCCGAGCCTCGCATTGACGTCTTCGATATTCGTTCCGGCTTCGACCACGGCTTCACGTTCCGAGACGACCGAGATCGGTTCTTGCTCGTCGGCGTCGTGCTCGTCGCGAATCTCTCCGACGATCTCTTCCAAGAGGTCTTCCATCGTCACCAGCCCTGCGGTACCGCCGTACTCGTCCACGACGATTGCCAGCGAAAATTTGTCGCGCTGCATCTCGCGCAGAAGTTCGGAGATTTTCTTGGTTTCCGGGACGTGCACCGCCGTGCGCATCAAAGACCGCACGCTGGCGTGAGCGAGCGAGCCGTTTGCGAGCGCGACCAAAAGCTCGCGGTCGTGAATGACGCCGACGATGTCGTCCTTCGATTCTTGATAGACGGGCAGCTTGGAATACCCCTCGGCGGTAACGACGTCGAGAACGCGGCGCGGCGAGTCCTCGATCGAAACGGCGACCATCTCCGGGCGCGGCTTCATTACTTCGCGCACGATCGTGTCGCCGAACTCCATCACCGAGTGAATGAGCTGCCGTTCCTGTTCCTCGATCACGCGCTGCTCCGCACCGACGTTGACGAGTACCCGAATATCTTCTTCGGTTACGTACATGTGCTGCCCGTGTTTGATGCGAAACGCGTCGAGAATTAGATCCGTCACCATCTGAAACGTTCGCGCGATCGGAGCGAGCACGTATGAGGCGTATCGCATCGGACGCGCGAGGCGCAAAGCCCAGCGTTCGCTATCGCCGGTGGCGACGGTCTTCGGGATGATCTCCCCAAAGAGCAAAAAGACGACCGTCATCACGATCGTCGAAACGACCGCCGCAGACGGAAGGCCGAGCGAGATCGCGATGTAGGTGGCGAGCGAATCGGCCGCCAGCAGCACGATCGTATTGCCGACGAGTATCGACGTCAGGAAACGGTTCTTGTCGTCTAAGAGCGTCTGGAGGTCGCCCGAACCCCGCACGCGCCGATCGGCAATCGCCCGGGCACGCAGCCGGGAAATCGAAATCAGGGCCGCCTCTGAAGCCGCGAAGAAGGCCGCGAGCAGGACGAGGACGACGAGCGCGATGATCTCGTACGGCAGGCCGCCGGGACTACTTCGGACGGGGTCGGTGTTCAAGTCGGCGCCATTATAACACAACGTGGGGCCGCACTAGCACGTAGATCGCCAAGGCGACGAGCGTGCCAAGTACGGCGCCCCAGAAGACCTCGAAGGGGCGGTGGATCTGCGCCTCCACGCGGCTCTGGGCAACCAAGAAGGCGACGAAATAGGCCAGGATGGCGGCAAGCGGTTTCTGGTAAAAGAACGCGAGCATCGTCGCGGCGGCAAACGCCAACGCCGCATGCCCCGATACGGCCCCCCCTTGGAGCGCCGAGCCGCGGCCGACCCAGGCCTTGGCGAAGATCGTAGCGATCGCGACGACCGCCAGTACGATGAGCGCCACGTTGGCCGGCACGGCTTTCACCGCGATGAAAACGCGGGCCTCGCCGCTCATGAGGCCTTGATAAAAGATCAGGTAAGCGGCCAATACCGCTCCGATCGCGGCAATGAGCACCGCCCCCGCCGCCGCATCCTTGGCATTCTTCGCCAGCGGGTGATGCGCGACGGTCAGCAAGTCGACGATCGATTCGATCGCGGTGTTCATCAGCTCCATGCTGAGCACGAGCGCGACCAAACCCACGGTCGCAATAACGTAGACGCGATCCAAGCGCAAGACGAGCGTCGTCACGAGCACCAGCGCCGCAATAAGAAAGTGCACGCGCATGTTCGGCTGCGTGCGAGTCGCATAGATTATGCCTTCGAAGGCGTGGTGAAACGAGCGGAAAAACCGGCTGCGATCGACGGGCAGATAGTGCGGGTCGCGTTTGCCTCGCTCGTCGGCCGGTTGGTGCATCAGGCTTTCGCGGCGTACGGCCAGGGAAGTGCGATCGCTTCGGCCAGTTGCCGCTCCCGAAGTTCCATCGCGCGCCGTTCGCCGGTGAGCACGTGATCGTGGCCCAGGAGATGCAGCAGACCGTGAATCAACAATCGGTATATTTCATCCTGAAGCGGCGCATCATAATCCGCCGCCTGGCGCCGCGCCGTATCGACCGAGATTACGACGTCGCCCAAGAGTCGCTCGCCGGCCGGGGGCATTCCCGGCCCGTCCATCGGAAAGCTCAAAACGTCGGTCGGCGCGTCCTTCCCGCGATAGTCGCGGTTGAGCGCCCGCATCGCCTCGTCGCCGATGAGCGTCAGCGACAATGCGCCGGACTCACCGATGGCGGCGAGCAGCCGCCTCGCGGTTGAGACCAGCCCACGTCCGTCCACGCCACTGCGGCGCACGTCATTTCGGTAATGGATCATTCATGTACGCGCGGACGATGCGCGCCACCAGGGAATGACGCACGATGTCGTGCTCGTCGAGTTCCACGACGCTCACATCTTCGATATCGCGGAGCCGAGCGGCAGCGGTTCGCAGACCGCTGCGCTGCCCCGCAGGCAGATCGATTTGCGTTACGTCGCCCGTCACGACCATCTTCGAGTTACTGCCCAGGCGCGTGAGAAACATCTTAAGCTGATCGTCGGTCGCGTTCTGCGCCTCGTCGAGGATTACGAACGCGTCGGAGAGCGTTCGCCCGCGCATGTACGCCAGCGGCGCAATTTCGAGCGTGCCGCGCTCCATGTACTTGCTGGCCTGCGAGTCTTCCAGCAGGTCGTTGAGGGCATCGAAGAGCGGGCGCATGTACGGGTCGACCTTTTCGCGCAAGTCGCCGGGAAGAAATCCCAACCGCTCACCGGCCTCGACGGCCGGTCGCGAGAGAATCACCCGTGACGCCTCGCGCCGCTTCATCGCCCGAACCGCCATAACGATCGCGAGATAGGTCTTTCCGGTGCCGGCGGGACCGATCCCGAAGGTTAGCGTCGACTCCTCGATCGCGCGGACGAACTGGCGTTGACCGGCCGTCCGCGGCCGCACCTCGCGTCCACGCTCCGTTCGCACCAACGTGCTCGGAAGCGCGACGGCGGCATGGTGCGTTGGGGCGTCGGCGAGCGCCAATGCGAGGTCTTCCGGCGTTATGTGGGCGCCGCTAACTGCGGCTTCGAGCACGCGCCGCACAACGTTTTCGGCACGCGCTACCGCGGCAGCGTCGCCTGCGAGGAGCAAGCGGTCGCCGTCGGCATGGACCGCGACGCCCAGCGTCGCTTCAATGGCGGAAAGGTTGCGGTCGTACTCCCCAAAAAGGCGAACGCGGTCGGAGAGCTCGTGAAGGTCGATGGATCGCTGCGCGGTCAACCCTACCGGTATTCGTCGTGGAGGCCCCGGGGCTTTCCAAGCACTTCCGCCGCGATGACCGCCCGGACGAGGTCGGGCCCGGTTCCAAACAGGGAACGCGGCCTCGCCCTATGCGCTTCCGCTGCGGCCGGAGACTCGCTACGCGGGGGTGCCGGCTTTGGCGGCGGTGGGCGCGGCGGAACTGGTCGCGGCGGAGCGGGAGGCGGCGGGGCGGGAGCGGCCTGTACCTGCATTTGGGCCAGCAGCGCCTGGACGAGCCGTTGCTGTCCCGCGGCGTCGCCTTGAGTCTTCGACGCGGGAGCGACGACGGAGGTCACCCGCTGCCCTTGGGGCGCGGATTTTGGCTCCGTCCGCGCCGCAACCTGACGGCGCGCGCTCGAAACCATACTGCCGACCACCCCGATGACCAGGAAGACGACCCAGATGAGGATGCCGACGTCGCGCATCGCGGCGCGCTACTTGTTGGCCGGACCCGTGAGAGGTGGAGGCTGTTGCTGCGCGTCGGTCGCGGCTTCGGTAGAAGCGCCGATCGACGAACGCATCTCGGTATCGGCCTGCACGTTTTTGAGCCGGTAGTAGTCCATGACGCCAAGATTGCCGCTGCGGAACGCTTGAGCGATCGCTTGGGGAATCGAGGCCTCGGCTTCTACGACCTTTGCGCGCATCGCTTGCGTCTCGGCCTTCTGCTCCTGCTCGGCCGCCAGCGCCGCGTATTGGCGTTCCGCCGCTTTTGCCTGGGCGATCCGGCGGTCGGCCTCGGCCTGACTCGTCTGCAGCTCGGCGCCGATATTCTTTCCGACGTCGACGTCGGCGATGTCGATGGACACGATCTCGAAGGCCGTGCCCGCATCGAGTCCTTTGGCGAGGACGGCTTTGCTGATGCGATCGGGATATTCGAGGACCTCTTTGTGGTCGATCGCGGCGCCGACGGCCGAGACGACGCCTTCACCAACGCGAGCGATGATCGTCGGTTCGCCGGCACCGCCGACGTAGCGATCCAAATTGCTGCGCACCGTGATCCGCGCTTTGACGTTGAGCTGAATCCCATTTTGGGCGACGCCCTGAAAGATCGGCGTCTCGATCACTCGTGGCGTCACCGAGGTCTGCAACGCTTCGAGCACGTTGCGTCCGGCCAAGTCGATGGCCGCGGCACGCTGCCACTCCAGCGGAATCTGCGCGCGTTGCGCGGCGATCATGGCGAGCGTCACGTTCTCGACGTTGCCGCCCGCTAGAAAGTGTGATTGCATTTGATCGACCGTGAGATTGAGACCGGCCTTGCGCGCTCGCACGTAATTCGTGACGATCAGGCCAGGGGGTATGCCGATCAAACGCATCCGGACCAAGGCGATGATGCCCAGTGGAACGCCGGCCGCGATCGTTCGAATCCAAAGGCCGATCGGGAAGTAATACAGGAATGCGAAAAATGCGATGACGAGAATAAAGATGACGACGGCGCCGCTGACGGCAATCATGTGTGCTCCTAACTAAGTAGCTGGTTCGACGAAAATCCGAGCGCCTTCGACCCGCACGACCCGGATTGGGGTTCCGGCGGCGATAAACTCGCCGGCGGTGAGGACGTCGACCCGCCGTCCGTCAATCGAGGCGATGCCGGCGGGCCGTAGATAACTGGTCGCCGTTCCCGCTCGCCCGCGAAACGCACCAAAGTCGGCGCTCGTTACGTACTCCGGCCCTTGGGCCGCAGAGAGCGCCAACCGCTGCGCCCAAGCGTTCTCAGGAACGGCCCGCACCGTCAAGGTGAATCCGATAACGGTGAGGACGATCGCCGTAGCAATCGTTTCGACGCCCACGAAGAGAAATGGCAACCCGAAAGCCAGCAACACGGCGACCAAGAGCGCACCGGCTCCCAAAATTCCCGGAAGGCCGTGGCCCGGAACGACGTGCAGCTCCCACAGAATGCCGATCAGTCCGACGACGGCCAACGCGACGACGAAATCGTTGGAGAAGCCGGCGTAGACGTGGGTTCCGAAAAACAGCGCGAGCGCTCCGATGCCGATGATGCCGGCGATGCCGTGCAGGGTTTGCATCTCGATCAGAAGGCCGAGCATGCCCAGCGTCAACAAGAGGCCGCTGACGACCGGATCGGTCGCGAAGCGCGCGATCATTTCGCCAAAGGAATACGATTGCGTCACAAGCGGCGCGCCGGCGAGCTTTAGCTCGGCGAGCGCCGCATTCAAGTCCGGCGCCGTTCCTTCGGCCACGCCCGCGCGTACGGCGTCGTCGGTGTTGAGAGTGAGCACCATTCCAGACCGCTTATATTGCGGAAGACTCGCGTTCTTGTCGACCATCGCCCCGGCGATTTGCGGACTGTGATGCGTGCGTTCCGCGGTGGATTCGAACTCGCCGCGCAACGCCGAGATGATCTTGTCGCTGGGCGGAACCGTGCCGCCCGCTTCAACGGGCTCGGCCGCGCCGATGGAGGCACCGGGAGCCATGATGATGCGGTTGGCAGCGAGCGTGATCAATGCCGCGGCGGAGTAAGCCCGCTGCGCGACGTAGGCGTCGACCGGCTCCTGCGCGCTAAAGAGCGCGTCGCGAATCCGAAACGCCGAGCTCACGAGACCACCGGGACTGTTGACGGTCAGCAGGATCGCGCGCGCGTTGGTCCGGTTGGCTTCGTCCACGGAGCGCTCCACGAGGTGTGCCATGCCGTCGTCGACGGTTCCGGTAATCGGAATGACGACGACGGGCCGGTCGATCGAGGAAGCGCCGGCGATACCCACCAGACCGCACAGAAGCAACGAGCACGAGACCCAAGCCCGCAGCCGTAATACCTTCATGCCGGTAGCTACCTTGGCCGGGCAGTAGAAGTTACGCTAGGACGCCAGTTCTTCGGTGACGATCTGGCGGACGAGGTTGCCGTCGGCGACGCCCTTGAACTGCGGCATCACGACCTTCATGACCGCCCCGGCATTGCGGGATTCGGGCGGCAACTCGGCAAGGACGCTTTGGACGATCTCGCGGACCTCCGCGGCGGAACGCTGTGGCGGCAAGTACGCGACCAGAATCTCTCGCTCGGCGCGCTCTTTATCCGCAAGATCCGTGCGGCCGGCCTTTTCGTACTCCGTCAGCGAATCGCCACGCTGCTTTACCAGCCGCGTGACCACGTCGCGCTCGTCGGCCTCGGAGAGTTCTTGACCGGCTTCAGAGCGTTTGTAGATGAAACCCGAGAGGGCCGAGCGCAGCGTATCGAGGCGCAGTTGATCGCGCGCCCGCATGGCGTCCTTGAGGTCCGCAGAGATTCGGTCCTTGAGCGTTCCCACGTCGCGCTAGGGTATGCTAGGCGCGGCGCTTGCGAGCCGCAGCCGACTTCTTCTTCTTGCGAACGCTGGGTTTTTCGTAATGCTCGTGTTTGCGCGCCTCGGCGAGGATCCCGGCCTTCTGGGTGGCCTTCTTGAAACGGCGCAAGGCGCTCTCAATAGTCTCGCCTGGAGCGATGCGAACTTCCATTCTGTTGACGACCCCCTCTCGGCGCGCGGTAAGCGCGAAAAATTAGACCCCGTAGGGCCTCGAACCGTTAGGGTAACACAGCCCCGGCAGAGCGTCAAATCTCCGATCTTAGCCGGGCGGCCACGACATCCGCCGGCCGGCCAATACGTGGACGTGCACGTGGCCGACCGTTTGGCCGCCGTGCTCACCGGTATTGACCACCAAACGAAAGCCTTGCTCTCCGCCTCGGTCGAGGCCCAACTTCGAGGCGACGGCGATCAAACGCGCCGCGAGCGCCGGGTCGGAACGCGTCAGTTCGACGATCGTTCCGTGATGCGCAACCGGGAGCACCAGCTCGTGCGACGGCGCCTGCGGATTGAGGTCCTCAATGGCGATCACGTCGTCATCTCGATGGATGATCTTTGCGGGAATCGCCCCTCCGGCGATTTTGCAGAAGATGCAGCCCTCCATCAACGGCCTCGGATCGTGAAGGTCCAGGATTTCGTCGTCGTATTTCCGGCTTCGTCGGAGACCCGCACGGTCACCCGCACCGGACCGTTCGGATATTCGTACGACGGCATGTATTGAATGAACTGCGACGTTCGCACGCACTCGGACGTAACGTCGCGCCCGTCCACCCAGAGCATCGCACTCGACGGATTCACGGGCACCGCGTCGGCGGCAAAGCTCGCATAGACGGCCGGCCGGTTATTGTTGACCGTCGAACCGGCGTCGGGCGCAAAATCGGCAATGCCCGGCGGCGTGCTCGAGGCGGAGATCGTCTGCGGCGCCGCCGCGTGGGCGACGTCGTTGCCCGATTCAAGCCGGCCGATCAAGGCGTCGTCGTCAAAGTTCGCGCCTCGCGGAATGACGTAGCTTCCGTCGTAAACGCCGGGCGATCGCTGCTGCATCGCCTGATTGGCCACGTCGGAGCCGATGTCGAACGTCGCGGCCGCACCGGGCGTTCCGTGCACGGTCACGTGGATGGTGTCGCCGGCTCGCAGCGGCCGAGCGGCATCGGTCTCGACGCTATCGATCGTGACGCGCTGCGCCACGGTGACAATCCTCCGGCTGGCGAGGATCTCTCGCACTTCGTTGGTCTCGACGTTGTAGCGAACGCTGACCGCGTCGTGGGGTTGCAGATCGCTAAAGCTGGCGGCTTTCCCGTTGAGCGAGATCTCCGCCGTGTGCGCGGGCGAAATCACTTGGCCGTCGTCGAGCACGAATTGGTTACCGGCTATTGCGACGATGTGACCGTTTCGCGAGCCGAACTCGTCGATCACGCGCTCGACGTGGCCATCCTTACGCATCTCGACTCGCGCGAAGTCTCCGGGACGCACGTCGCCGAGCTCACCGGGCGACGTCACGTTGACGTTGACGTCCTCGACGTCGATCGCCGCATTGGAACCGATCTTAATGATCTTAACCCCGCCGTTATACCCGAGCGTGAGCGTCGGCGGATCGGAGAGGACGTCGACGGCCTCGACGGTGCCGAACCGCGCAAAGCCGCTTCCAACGGTGATCAAGCCGCGGCTGGAGCGTCCCACGAGTTGCGCGACGATCGTGACCGTGTTGGTGCGCCGGTCGAAATGCGCCTGCGCGCCGAGCACGTCGGTGAAAAACCGCAGCGGAACGTAGAGGACGTCCTTGATCTCCAGCAACGGTCCCTCCAGGGATAACTCGCTCGCGTCGACTTGCGCGATTCGGCTTCCAATCGTCAAGACGACGGTCTTGGATCCGATCTGCGTCGCGATGCGATTGCCGGAACGATCGAACGCCAACCCGAGTGCCTCGATCGTGCGCCGTACGGGCACGTACAGCAGGTTGTGCTCGAAGCGGGGGCCGGGATCGAGCGACAGCACATTGCCGTTAATGACGATCCCGATCGGTCGCGCCGCCGTGGCCGCCAGTAGCACCAGCGACAACAGCGCAAGCCCCGCCCGCAACCCTCGCGAAGGGGCAAATCCCATTTCTATTCCAGTACCTCTCGATAGACGTCGGCAGTGGCTCGCGCGCAGCGATCCCAGGTCAGCCGTTCGGCCGCCTTGCGCCCTAGGTTGACCGACCGTTCGCGCGTACCCTGGTCGGTGAGCATCGCCTCGAGCAGGGTTCGCAGCCCAACCGCGTCGCGGGCCTTGAACGTCAGCGCCGCGGACTCAAGCGCCCCAGGCAAGGAATCTTCGCACGCGAGGACCGGGCAGCCGGCGGCCATCGCCTCGAGCATCGGCAAACCGAAGCCCTCTCGCAACGACGGGTGCACCAGCGCCCGCGCGCCGGCGTAATAGGACGCGAGTTCGTCGCTTGAGAGTTCGCCCAATGCCACGATCGCGCGCGATGGGGTGGCGCGGCGCGCAAGCTCTCCGTCGAAGTCGTCGGGGCCGGTGACGTAGAGGTCGACCGCTAATCCCGCCGGCAGCGCCGACCACGCCGTAAAGAGCGTCGCGAGATCTTTGTGCTGTCGATGGTTCCCGACATAGAGCAGGTACGGACGAGGTGCAACGTGCGGTGCGACCGCTCCGAAGAACGTTTCGGCGACGCCAAGCGGGATGACCCGAATCTTTTCCCGGCGCGTGCCGAGAAGACTCACGAGGTCCTCCACAGTCCGCTCGTCGTCGGTGATCACGCGGGTCGCGCGCGCACACGTCCAACGCACGAGCGTCTCGTAGTACGGCCGCACTTTCGACTTGAAGTACTGGGGAAACCGCAAGTGAATCAAGTCGTGAATCGTTACGACGAAGCGCCCGGGTACGACTGCCGGCACGTACTGTGAGAGGAAATGGACCAGATCGACGCGCGAGCGCGCAATCGCCAGCGGCAGCCGTACCTGCTCGTCCCAGCCGAAGTTCCCTCCGCGAGCGAAGGGGACGAAGGTAAACTCAGGCGCGACGCGCGGCAGCCGTGCGACCAGCTCGCGAGCATACGTTTTCATCCCGACCGAGAGCTGACGAGTCAACCGCGCGTCGAGGCCAACGCGCGCGGGGCTCATTGAATCAACGCTTTCCCCATCGCAACCGCCGGATAGACCGCCGAATGGTACGCGACGTACCAGCCGCGCGGACCGTCGAGCAGCGCACCCTTAGCGAACAGCAGCCACCCCAGCCGCAGGACGCTCGTGGCGCAGGCGCCGATCAATCCGAGCAACGAGCCGTGCAGCTGCTCTGCCTCCAGGGAGGTGTAACGGTCGTACTTCGCCCGGTACGACGCGACGTCGGGATACGAAAAATGCAGCAGCGTGCCGCGAAGCTCGCCAACCGTCCCCGTGGAGGTCCATGCTTCATGCAAAAGCGCGTCGCCCGATGCGGCCGGATTGGCTTTCAGCGTCACCCGATCGGTGCGAAAGAGACGCAGCAGCGGCTCGTTGCGCCACATGCGCATCGGATGGCCGCAAAAGTACGTCGTCCGGCGCACGTTATATCCGTCTACGTCGCCGGAGGCTTCGCCGATCGCGTCGCAGAGCACGTCGTCGAGCGCTTCATCGGCGTCGAGCATTAGCGCCCAAGGCGTTTTGACCGAAGCGAGAGCGAAGCGGCGCGCGTCGACGAAATCGGTCCATTCGCGCTGCACGACGACCGCGCCGGCGCCGCGCGCAAACTGCACGGTGTGATCCCGCGAGTACGCGTCGAGCACGAAAACGTTGATTGCGCGAGGCAGGCTCGTGAGGGCACGTGGCAGATTGCGCTCTTCGTCGCGGGTGAGAACGACGGCGGTGATTAGGCCTGGGTCCAGGTCGCTGCCTCGCGAAGGTCCGCTTGTCCGGAGATACGCTCTTGGTGCGCCAGCGCCGCTCCGATAAAGTCGCGATACAGCGGTGCGGGCCGGTTGGGCCGCGATTTGAACTCCGGATGAGCTTGCGTCGCAACGAACCATGGATGCATGTCGGGCGGAAGCTCGACGACTTCGACCAGGCGCGTCTTGCCGATCGTGTGATGGCCGCTAAAGCGCATCCCGTGCTCCTCGAAGATCGGCCGGTAACGGTTGTTGAACTCATAGCGGTGACGGTGCCGTTCGCTGATCTCGAGGGTACCGTAGGCTCGTGCGGCCTGGCTCCCCTCCTGCAACGTGCAGGCATACGTGCCCAGCCGCATGGTGCCGCCGTACATCTCTAAGTTGCGTTGATCGGGCATGAAATCGATCACGGGATCGATGGTTGTTTCGTCGACTTCGCTCGTCATGGCGTCGGGAAGCTCGCACACGTTGCGGGCAAACTCGACGCAAGCGAGTTGCATTCCGTAGCAAATTCCCAGAAACGGAACTCCGTGCTCGCGCACGTACTGAATCGCCCGCAACTTGCCTTTGACGCCACGCGCTCCGAACCCAGGGGCCACGAGTACGCCGTGCGCGCCGCGCAACACGTCGGGCCCGTCGTTCTCCACCAGTTCAGAGTCGATTCGTTTGATCTCGACCGACGCGTGGTAGAAGACGCCGGCGTGCGCCAGCGCCTCATTAATCGAAATGTAGGCGTCCTTCAGCTCGACGTACTTGCCGACCAGCGCGATGGTGACGTGGCGCTCCGGGTGAAGCAGACGGTCGGCGATCGCGACCCAATCGTTGAGCGAGGGGCGCGTCGGCGGAAGGTTCAGCTTTCGAATCGCAGCCAGGGCCAAACCCTCGGCTTCGAGATTGAGCGGGACTTGGTAGATCGTGCGCGCGTCACCGTTTTGCACGACTGCGCTGGGCGGAACGTCGCAGAAGAGCGCGATCTTCTCCTTGAGCTCCACCGGCATCGGCAGCGCCGATTGCGTGCGGCAGACGATGGCGTCGGGAGAGATTCCGATTCCGCGCAGCTCGCGCACCGAGTGCTGCGTCGGTTTGGTTTTGAGTTCGTCGGCGGCTCCGAGATGTGGAACCAGCGTCAGATGGACGTACATCACGTTTTCATCGCCAACGTCGTAACGCATCTGTCGAATCGCTTCCAGGAACGGCAACGACTCGATGTCGCCGACGGTTCCGCCGACCTCGACGATGAAAATGTCGGCGCGACTAGCCTCCGCGACCCGTTTGATGTGCGCCTTGATCTCGTTGGTGATGTGGGGAATTACTTGGACGGTCGCGCCCAAATAATCGCCGCGCCGCTCTTTTTCGATGACCGAGTTATAGACCTGACCGGTGGTGACGTTGTTGTGTCGCTGCAGATTCTCGTCGATGAAGCGCTCGTAGTGCCCGAGATCGAGGTCCGTCTCGGCACCGTCTTCGGTCACGAAGACCTCGCCGTGCTGGTACGGGTTCATCGTACCGGCGTCAACGTTGATGTAGGGGTCGAGCTTTTGAATCGAGACGCTGAAACCGCGCGCCTTAAGCAGCCGTCCGAGGGAGGCGGCGGTGATGCCCTTGCCGAGCGAACTCACAACACCCCCGGTGAAGAATATAAACTTCGCCATCTCGGGAAGTTGTTATTCTACCCGTCCGCGCACGACTCCTAGCTCTTGCCGTTCACCTTCCGCGTCAAGGCTGGGCACCTTACGGCGACAACGCGAAGACGGTCCCGCGTCCTATAGGGGTCTGGCCGCGCATCGAACTGCCGCCGTGCTGCGTTGTGCCGTAAAGAACACCGCGAATATCGAGCAACGCCGCGAGCGGGTAAGCCCCGTCAGGACGGCCGGCGAAGCTGTGCAAGACGGTCTCTGTACCGCTCGTGGTTATGCTGAAGACCGTTCCGCAGCCACAGCTGTTGGCGCCACCGCCTACCGTCGTACCGTAAAGTGTGCCGTCGACGTCGATGAGGCTTGCGGCCGGGGAGCTGCCGTCAGTGCCGCCGGCGAAGCTATATACGACCTTCTCCGCGCCGCTCGTCGTGATGCTGAAGACCGTGCCTTTGTCGGATGTGCCTCCGGAACCAGTCGTGCCGTAAAGCGTCCCGCCCACGTCGATTAGGCCCGCGTCGGGATGCGTTCCGTCGCCCTTGGAGCCGAAACTATACAGCACGCTCTCCGTGCCGCTCGTCGTGATGCTAAAAACCGTTCCGCTCTTGAACGTGCCTCCAGCCGCCGTGGTGCCGTAGAGGGTGCCACCCACATCGATCAGGGGTGCGACGGGGTTCCTGCCATCCGTCGCAGCGTTGAAATCGTGCAGCTCTTTCTCCGTGCCGCTCGTCGTGATGCTGAAGACCGTGCCCCCGAAGTTCGAACCGCCCAGCTCCGTCGTGCCATACAGCGTGCCGCTCACATCGAGAAGCGGTGCGGCGGGATGGCCGCCATGGCGTCCCTTATCGAGGAACTCGTGCAGCCTTTGCTCCACACCAGCGGTCGTCAAGCTAAAGACCGTGCCGCGCTCCTCGGCGCCGCCGCGCTCCGTCGTGCCGTAAAGCGTGCCCTTCACGTCGATCAAGCTCGCGACCGGATGCCCGCCGTCCGGCCCCGTGAATTTATACAGCGTGTTCTCGGTGCCGTCCCTCTTAACGCTGAAGACAACACCGTGCAAAAAGGTGCCTCCCAGCTCCGTCGTACCGTAGAGCATACCGCCCAGGTCGACCAACGACGCATACGGACGAGCGCCATCATCGGGCTGCCCGCGGAAGCTATACAGGACTTTGTAGTTCGAGGTTTTGCGTCGTTCCTCGAGCGCGTGACTTTGCCGCTCGCGCGGCGGCTGCATGTCATTCTGAGCCGGCCTGCCCTGAGCGGAATCCAAAGGAAGGGCCACACACCCGGCGAGTAAGACTGCAGCGATAATAAGGCTGAAAGGATAGCGGCTGATTGGGAAAATGTTCATCGGCTGTCTTCGCAACGACTGATCCTCAGGTAGCGTTCGAGTCCGGCGTAATCGCGGCCTACGACGATTGCGAAGAGCGGGAGCGCAGACTTCGCGATTCTTGCCAGGCCGGGCATCGTCGAGGTCGCGGCCTCCAACAAAATTAGAGCGTCTAGGTTCAAGAGCGGCGCAAGCGTCCCCAATAGTCTGCGATATAGCGCGAGCCCGTCGGCGCCGCCGTCGAGCGCTTCTCGCGGCTCGTAAGCAATGGGGTCCGGTTTGCGCGGAACCTGCGCGGTTGGAACATATGGCAAGTTTGCCACGACGACGTCGAAGCGTTGCGCGCCGACCGGTTCCGTCAGGTCTCCCACGTAGAAGCGACAGCGGTCCGCTACGCCAAGGCGGCTAGCATTTTCGTTTGCGATCGCGATAGCTGCCGGCGAGATATCGGTTCCGTGCACGGTCGCCGACGTTTCGGCGGCAATCGTGCAAGCGATTGCTCCCGAGCCGGTGCCGACGTCGAGAACGCGTAACGGCCGGGCTCCGATAAAGTGCAGCGCTTCGTCGACGAGATGCTCAGTTTCCGGGCGCGGGATCAGCACGTTTTCGTTAACCAGGAACTCGCGCCCATAAAAACCGGCGCTGCCGAGCAGATAGGCAACCGGGACGCCCCAGGAGCGCTGCTCGCTGAGCTTTTGGAATGCTTCGCTCTCCTGCAGCGATGGCGTCGCGTCGCTATGAGCGACGATCCATTCGCGCCCGCGATTGAGCACGTGGGCGAAGAGTAACATCGCATCGGCGTGCGGCGAGGCGCTCGAATCGCGCAGGACTGCCGTTCCTTGCGCCAAGGTTTCCGCAACGCTCGTCACTGCATTTCTCCTGCGAGCTGCCGCGCTCGCTGATCGGCAATCAGTTCCTGCGCGATCCGTCCGAGATCCCCGTCGACGATCGCGCGAATATTTCCGAAGCTACGGTTGATGCGGTGGTCGGTCACGCGGTCCTGCGGAAAGTTGTAGGTTCGAATCTTCTCCGAGCGCTCCCCGCTGCCGACTTGCGAGCGGCGCAGCGAATCTACGGCCTCTTCTTGCTCGCGGCGTTTGCGATCGTAGAGGGTAGCGCGCAGCATCTGCATCGCCTTTTCGCGGTTTTGCGTCTGCGAGCGCTCCTGCTGCGACGCGACGATAATTCCCGTCGGCACGTGCGTGATCCGAATCGCCGATTCGGTCTTATTGACGTGCTGGCCACCGGCGCCCGAGGCTTTATACGTGTCGACCTGGAGATCCGATGGTTTGATCTCGACCTCCGCGTCGTTCTCGACTTGCGGCAAGACGGCGACCGTCGCCGTGCTCGTATGAATCCGTCCCTGCGCTTCGGTCGCCGGCACGCGTTGAACGCGATGCACTCCCGATTCGTGCTTCAACGTGCGGTACGGCTGATTTCCATTGACGGTAAAGACGATCTCCTTATAACCGCCCGCATCGCTCACACTCTCCGAGACGAGCTCGACCTTCATGCTCGCCGATTCGGCGAAGCGCATATACATGCGCGCGAGATCGCCGGCAAAGATCGCGGCTTCGTCGCCCCCCGTACCGGCGCGAATTTCCACGAAAACGTCCTTGGAATCGTCGGGATCTTGCGGAACCATCAGCGCCGCCAACTCTTCTTCGAGTGCGGCCGTGCGGTCGAACAGCGCGCGGTTCTCTTCAAGCGCCAGTTCGCGCAACTCGCCCTCTTCCGAGCGCGCAAGTTCCTCGTTTGCATTGATCTGCGCGCGAAGCTCGGCGAGCTGCCGATGCGTCTGCACCGGAGGCTCGAGTTGCGCGCGCTCGCGTACCAGCGCGGTATAACGCGTTTGGTCGAAGCCGCCCGCAGGATTGGCCAGCTCGGCTTCGATCTCGTCGAAGCGGCGAGCCATCGTTGCTAGGCGCTCGGTCAGCGCGTCGGTCTGGAGTGCCAGTTAGAGTGCGGCAGCCGCCTTCTTAGCTTCGCGCTGCTTCTCGCGGGCTGCGGCCTCCTCTTGCTTCTTGCGCGCGGCGGCCGAGCGCTGATTGAATTTATCGACGCGACCCGCCGTATCGACCAGTTTCTGCTGCCCTGTGAAGAGCGGATGGCACGCGGCGCAGATCTCGACGGCGATCTCCGGGATCGTGGAACCGGTCACGAACGTGTTGCCGCATGCACAATGAACTCGGGCCTCGGGATACCATTTGGGATGAATCTTAGTCTTCACAGCTTTAGCATTATATCAGAGAGGGCAAGCGGTCCTGAGCGAAGTCGAAGGGATCCACAGGAGCCCGGCTCGCGGCTCCAAAAGGCAGCACCCGTGAAGTCGTCTTCCTTTTTCGCCATTGCAGGCGGCACAATCGTCGCCCTCGCCCTCGTTGGCGGCCTGCCGCTAGGCAGGATTGCTGCAGTTGCCGCAACTCCGCCGCCGACGCCGCCACCGATCGACTCGCCGCCCGCGGCCATGACGCCGCAGCCGGACTCGTCGATGTTGCCCCAGCCGGCCGCAACGCTCTTCCCGCTCGGTGCGCCCGCCAAGAGCGCCAAGAGCACGCCCACGCCCAGCCCACCGCCGAACGCCCGCAAGGGGCTCGACGGCGTCTGGGAGGTTGAGATTCAGCACCCCAACGCCACCGATTACACGCACTTTCAGCTACGGCAGCAGGGCGCCGCGCTAACCGGCAGCTATCTCGACGCCAAGAAGAAGCAATACCCGCTCGTCGGAACCGTCGACGGGCAAGACGTGCGCCTGATCGTCTCGCTGCCAAACGGCACGACGCTCCTGTTGGAAGGCAAGCTGGACGGGACAACCGACATGGTCGGCATGCTGACAACGGCGGGCGGCCAGATCCCCTTTACCGCGTCGTATCGCGCAAAAGAGAAGTGGATCGAGAACGTCAGTCCGTCGCCGGGGGGAGTATCGCAGCCAGGCGGCTACACCCCGCCGTAAGGCTTCGACCTGAATCTACTGAGCGTTTCGGAGTTTTAACTGGCGCTCGACGTAGGGCACGAGGCCGCCCGCGTCGATGAGCGACTGCATGAACGGAGGAAACTCCGCCGCTCGGTACGTCGTGCCTTTGGTCAGGTTGCGAACGATGCCGCTTGCGGGCACGACTTCGATTTCGTCGCCCGGCTCGATTCCGTCGACGGCTTCGGCCGACTCGAAAATCGGAAACCCAATGTTGAGCGCGTTGCGGTAAAAGATTCGAGCGAAGCTCTTGGCGATCACCGCCGACGTTCCGGAAGCTTTGATCGCAATCGGCGCGACTTCGCGACTGGATCCGCAGCCGAAGTTCGTATCCGCGACGATGATGTCGCCGGGCTTCATCTTGGCCGTGTACTCGGGATCGAGCCCTTCGAGTGCGTGTTTCCCAAGCTCCGTCTTATCGATGATGTTGCAATATTTTCCGGGAATGATCACGTCGGTGTCGACGTTCTTGCCGTATTTGTGCGCGTGGCCGCGTAGCGTCGCTTCCATAGTTATACCGGCACCGCTTCGACGACGCGGGGATCGGTTATTCGGCCCGTGAGCGCCGATGCCGCGCAGGTCGCCGGCGAAGCCAGGTAAATCTCCGCCTTCGGCGAGCCCATCCGTCCGACGTAGTTTCGGTTGGTCGTCGAGATGGCGCGCTCGCCGTCGCCGAGCGTGCCCATGTGTCCGCCGAAACAGGCGCCACAACCCGGCGTGTTGACCGCGCAGCCGGCGGCGGCAAGCGTCGTGAGAATGCCCTCGTCTGCGGCCTGCATCCAGACTTTCTGCGAGCCCGGGTTTACGATCACGCGCAGGTTGGTAGCGATCCGCTTACCCTCGAGGATCTTTGCGACGACGCGCAAGTCGTCGATGTAGCCGTTCGTACACGAACCGATAAAGACCTGATCGACCTTCAGATCATCGCGCGTGACGTCCGAGATCGGATGGACGTTATCGGGCGTGTGCGGGCAGGCAACTTGCGGTTCCAGCTCGCTAATGTCGATCGAGATCACGCGCTCGTATTTGGCATCGGCATCGGCCCGCTCGACGACGAACGGACGATCGGTCCGCTCTTTTACGTATGCGATCGTCTTTGCGTCGGCGTGGAAGATGCCGTTCTTGGCGCCCGCTTCGATCGCCATGTTGGCCATGGTGATGCGGCCGGTGATCGAGAGTTCGTCGACCGTCGAGCCGTGATATTCGATCGCGCGATAGGTCGCGCCGTCGATGCCCAACTCGCCGACGGTCCGTAGCATGATGTCCTTGGCGTAGACGAACGGTCCCGGCTTTCCGCTGTAGACGAGCTTGATCGAAGCCGGAACCTTCAGCCACACTTCGCCCAGGACGAAGGCCGCGGCGATATCCGTCGAGCCCATTCCGGTTGCGAAGGCCCCGAACGCGCCGTACGTGCAGGTATGCGAATCGCCGCCGACGATCAGCTCGCCGGGCGCAACCAGACCTTCCTCCGGAAGCACGACGTGTTCGATCCCGCCACGGCCGACATCGAAGAAGTGCTCGATCTCCTGCTCGGCCGCGAACTCCTTCATGAGGCGCGCAAGCCCCGCCGATTGCGCGTCCTTCGCCGGAACGAAGTGGTCGGCTACCAGCGCGATCTTACTCGAATCGAAGACTTTGCCGGCGCCTTTGATGCCGCGCATGACGCCGATGGCAACGGCCGCGGAAAGCTCGTTTGCCAAGACGAGGTCGACCTTGGCGTTGATAATTTGTCCCGGCTCGACGCCCTCGAGGCCGGCATGCCGCGCGAGAATTTTTTCGGTGAGTGTCATCGCCATGATAAGAGCATTATAGCGCGAAGTAGCCCCCGGGACCTTCGATTTCAATGCAGCACGAGCACAGATTTGGCTTTGCAACGCGCGCAATTCACGCCGGAACCCCACCCGACCCGGCGACGGGTTCGCGCGCCGCTCCGATCTATCAAACGGCGGCGTATGTATTCGGCTCGACCGAGCAGGCGGCCGAGCTTTTTGCATTGCGCAGCTACGGCCACATCTACAGCCGCATCAGCAATCCGACGGTCGCCGCATTCGAGGAGCGTATGGCTAGCCTCGAAGGCGGGCTCGGCGCGATTGCGTTCTCCAGCGGCCTGGCGGCGCAACTCTGCACGGTGCTTTCTCTCGCGCAGGCCGGCGACCACTTAGTCTGCGGGCAGAACGTCTACGGCGGCACGGTGACTCAGCTTAGCGTGACGGTCAAGCGCATGGGCATCGAGACGACGTTCGTCTCTGCCGAGAATCCGGAGGAGGCGCGCGCCGCGATCCGTCCCAACACGAAATTTCTTTTCGTGGAGACCATCGGCAACCCGTCGGGCGTCGTTGCAGACCTACGGGCTTTCGCGGAAGTCGGGCACGAAGCGGGCGTGCCGCTGGTGGTGGACAACACGTTTGCCACGCCATATCTTTGCCGGCCGATCGAGCTAGGCGCCGACATCGTTTTGCACTCGGCTACGAAGTTCATCAACGGGCATGGAACGGCGATCGGCGGCGTCTTGGTCGAATCCGGGAAGTTTCCGTGGGGAAACGGTCGCTTTCCGTTGCTCGACACGCCAAGCCCCGGCTATCACGGAAAGGTCTTTACCGAAACGTTCGGCGAGTACGCGTTCTTGATGCGAGCGCGCGCCGAAGTGTCACGCGATGTCGGCGCCGCGATGTCGCCGATGGATGCCTGGCTGATGCTCCTCGGGCTGGAAACGTTGGAACTGCGGATGGACCGTCACGTACGTAACGCGCGCGCGGTCGTCGCCTTTCTTCGCGATCGCCCCGAGGTTGCGTGGGTACGCGAGCCGGAGATGGGCTCGGTCTTTACCTTCGGACTGCGCGGCGGCCGCGAGGCCGGGCAGCGCTTTATCGACGCGCTCGAGCTGTGGAGTCACGTCGCCAACATCGGCGACGCCAAGAGCCTCGTCATTCATCCGGCGTCGACCACGCATTCGCAGCTCTCCGACGATGAGCTTCGCCTGGCCGGCGTCGAGCCGGAGAGCATCCGTCTCTCTGTCGGCCTCGAAGACGTCGACGACCTGCTCTGGGATCTCGACAACGGCCTTCGAGCAGCCGATTGATCCTTTCAACGCCGGCACAGATTCGCGATCTTCTCGCGCGCGTGCACACGATTGCGATGGTCGGCGCATCGAGCAATCCGCTGCGTCCGAGCTACACGGTGTTCTCCTACCTGCGAACGCAGACGCCGTACGATGTGACGCCGATCAATCCGACGCTCACCGCAATCGACGGCATCGCGGCTTATCCGTCGCTGGCCGCATACGCGCAAGAGCGCGGCGCACCAGACGTCGTGGACGTTTTTCGCAAGCCAAGTGAAGTCGTCGGCGTCGTCAACGACGCGATAGCTGCCGGAGCAAAGGCGATCTGGTTCCAATACGGCGTAATTAACGACGAGGCGATCGCGCTCGCCGACCAGGCGGGTCTCGACGTCGTCGTCGATCGTTGCATGAAGGTCGAGCACGCGCGCTTCCGCGGCGGCCTATCGATGAACGGACTCAACAGCGGTTTGATTACATCCCAGCGTCGAGAGCCGTGAAAGTTACACCGTAAACCGATTGACGATCAGCGTGCCCGGTCTTCGCGCAGCCCGGCGAGGGCGGCGTCGACGTCGAAATTCCGCTTGAAGGGATCGTCCGTCGCGCTTCGCTCGGGCTTTGAGCCGGGCAACCGTCGCATCGGGCACGTTGCGGATGAGTATGTCTCCCATACTATCGTTATGATACGGCGTCTAAGGATGCGGTCAAGGAGTCCAGCACCGCGCTAGAGGCTAACTGAGGCCGAGCGCCGTTCTCGCAAGTCCTCGGAGTCAAGCGAGCAGCCACGTAGCTCCGCATCGGCTGCCCGGCCGAGCAAGACGAGACCGTCGTCGTACTGCACGCCCAGATCTTCCGTCTGGATTGCGATGCACGACGACCGGTTCGCTAGATCGACGTGAAGGATCGAGCCAATCTCTCCATATGGAAGCGTCGCGCGATCGGGGCCGACGACCCGCGCGCGTAACCACGGCGGCGAAACCTTGCGGCGGTCGGACAGCGGACCGTCGTCGGGCACGCGATCGTAGTACTGCGAACCGAGTTCGGTCATGCCGTACTCCGCGACGATGGCTTCGGGCCCGATACCGAAGCGATCGCAAAGTCGAACGTAAAGCTCTTCCCGTGAGACGATGCGCGCGCGTCCCTTGAAGCCGCCGGTTTCCATCGCCCGCGAGCCGCGGGGGAGCGCGACGCTGAGTTTGTGCGCCTCCATCACGTCGAGCAGATGCACGAGAGCGAACGCCGTCGCGGCGAGGCAGACTGGGCGGTTCTCCGCAATCGCGGTCTGCAGGTCGTCGCGCAACACATCGAAGCGCAATCCCTCGGCGTGCAGATACCATCCGCTCGCGCCATCGCCGCGCAACCGCTCGACGCGCAGCATCATGTATCCCAGCGACGAGTGCGGTGCCTCGAGCGGACTGGCCACTAGATTGAAGTATCTCAAGTGCGCGCGATCGGGCAGCATGAACCGGTCGAAGCCCGCCAGGAGCGCGGCGTCGTAAAGCGCCGTGTTCTCGAGGTGATGGCGGCCGGGTTTGCCGTCGGTCGTGCCGCTCGTTTCAAACGTCGCCGCTGCGTCGCGCGCGTCGAACGTTGTGAGCGTTGCTTCTTTGAAGGCCGGAGCGGGTACCGCTGGGATCGCTTCCCACGACACGGGAAGCGCATGGCGTGTCACGCCCAGCCGTTCGCAATAGCGCGCGTAGGGCGCATTGTAGCGGAGTTGGTAGTCCAAAAGCCGCAGGGCGAGGTCGTTGAACTCGCCCTGCGTTAGTTCCGTCCCGTCGCGGTGCCAGGCGTTGATGACGCCGAGGATTTCGCGATCGAGTGCCTGAGATTCCGTAGAATAGTCCAAAGGTTGCGCACCCTCAGGGGGACGCGGAAACCAGTTCGACGATCGAGAGTTCGGCGGCATCGCCGGGGCGGACGCGCGTCTTGGTGATGCGCGTGTAGCCGCCGTTACGGCCCTTACAGGCGGGAGCGATCTGTTCGACAAGTTTCTTCACTACTGCGGGCTCGGTAAGGAACTCGGCGATCTGGCGCCGAGCGGCGAGATCGCCGGCCATGGCCGTCGTGATCAATCGCTCGGCGATTTTGCTAATCTCCTTCGCCTTCGTCGAAGTCGTTTCGATCTTTTCATATTTGAAGAGCGAGGTCGCGAGATTTCGCAAAAGCGCCTTCCGGTGACCGTCGGTACGCGAGAGCCGTTTATACGCAATGGAATGCGGCATGCTGTTACAACGCTACGACTGGCGCAGCGCCAACCCCCTCTCAGACAGAACCTGTTTGATCTCGTCGAGCGACTTCTTGCCGAAGTTGCGCATCTTCATGATCTCGTCTTCGGTCAAGTCCAGCAGCTCGGAGACCTTCGAGATGCCGGCGCGCTTGAGGCAGTTGAACGAGCGGACCGAAAGGTTGAGCGTCTCCACGGGGATATCCCACTCGTTTGGCGGTGCCTCCGGTAACGGCTCCGCGCGATTGGTAAACGAAACGAAGAGGTCGAGTTGCTCTTGCATGATCGTTGCCGCGGTCGAAAGCGCGTCGTCCGGCGTGATCGAGCCGTTGGTCTCGATTTCGACCGTCAAGCGGTCAAAATCCACGCTCTGCCCAACGCGCGTATCGTCGACGGTAAAGTTGACCTTGCGAATCGGTGAAAAGATCGAGTCCAGGGGAATCAATCCGATCATGTGCTCGACGTTGCGCTGACGGTCGGCCATCACGTAGCCGCGGCCCTTCTCGACGCCGATCTCCATCGTCAGCTTCGCATCCTTCGAGGAAAGCGTGGCGAGCCGGTAGCCGGGATCGAGAACCTCGACGTCGGCATCGGGAACGATGTCGCCGGCGGTCACTTCCCGCGCGCCGCTCACGGAGAGCGTCAGAACCTTCGGCTCGTCGCTGTTGAGCTTGACGGGCAGGCCCTTGAGGTTGAGCATCAGCGCGATCGTGTCTTCAACCATCCCCGGGATGGTTGAAAACTCGTGCAGCACGCCGTCGATCTTCATGTACGTCACCGCGGCGCCCGGAATCGAGCTGAGCAAAACGCGTCGCAGCGCATTGCCGAGCGTGATTCCAAAGCCGCGCTCGAGCGGTTCGATAACAAACTTGGCGTAGTTGTCGCGACGTTCGCGAACTTCGATGGTTGCGCCGACCGGCGTTTCCAACATGGTCATTGTCTTGAGTCGTTTCCTTTATTGCTGCTTACGTTATCCGCCCGCCGTCCCCGACGGCAGACGATCGTACGCCTAACAGCGGTGTAGTGTTGTTAGCGCGAGTAGTACTCGACGATGAGCTGCTCGTCGACCGGCGTGTCGATCTGCTCGCGCGGAGGCGCTTGCAGCACCTTGGCCGTCTTCTCTTCGTCGTTCCATTCGAGCCAGTCCGGCGGCCGCCGGCTTTGCGCAACTTCGAGGTTCGCCCCGAAGACCGGCGACTTGAGGCTCGCCGGCGCGATCGTGATGATGTCGCCCGCGCGCACGACGTACGACGGAACGTTCACGATGCGCCCGTTGACTTTGAAGTGGCGGTGCGTGACGAGCTGGCGGGCCTGCGCCCGGCTCTGCGCCAAGTTCAGGCGATAGATCACATTATCAAGCCGCCGCTCGAGTAGCTGCAGGAACGTTCGGCCCGTCTGGCCCGGAACGCGCGCCGCCTCTCGGAAATAGTTTCTGAACTGCGTCTCGTGGACACCGTAGTAGCGGCGCATCTTCTGCTTCTCGCGCAGCTGACGGCCATATTCGGAGACCTTTGTCCGGGATTTGCCGGCCGTTTTCTGGCCGGGAGCCGTCCCGCGCCGCTCGACCGCGCACATGCGGGAGAGGCAGCGGTCGCCCTTGAGGAAAAGCTTGATCTTCTCCCCCGTCTTGCTGGCCGCGGTTTCGCGGCGGCAGAGCCGGCAGACCGGCCCGGTATATCGCGACATTCGGCTTACACCCGGCGCCGCTTAGGCGGCCGGCAACCGTTGTACGGTATCGGCGTCACGTCTTTGATCATCGTGATCTCGAGGCCGGCGGCCTGAAGCGAGCGAATCGCGGCCTCCCTGCCGGCGCCTGGGCCTTTGACCAGGACTTCGGTGGACTTCATCCCGTGCTCCATCGCTTTGCGGGCGGCCGCCTCCGCGGCCATTTGAGCCGCGAATGGCGTCGATTTCTTCGATCCCTTAAAACCGAGGTTTCCGGCGGAGGCCCATGAGATGACGCCGCCATGAGGATCGCTGATCGTTACGATGGTATTGTTAAACGAGGCATGGACGTGCGCGACGCCCGACGCAACGTTCTTTACTTCGCGTTTCTTCCGCGACTTCGTTTGCTTCTTGGCAGCCAAAATCTCTCCCGATTTACGACGTGATGGGTCCGCGGCGCCGTGAAGGCGCCAAGAGGATATATTACCTTAGGTGACGCGGCCCGGTCAAATCGAGGGGCCCGGTCATTGCGACCGAGCCCCTGGCGGGATGCTTGGCTACCCTGCTACGGGTAGAGGATCCGGAAACCTAGCCCTGCGAACGGGCCGTTGTAGTTGCGATTGATGGGAGCATTCTGTTTGTTGCTCCAATTGTCGCCCATCCACCCGAGATCGATGAAGACCGGGCTGTTTGCGATAACGTAATCGACGCCGACCTGATACTTGAGAATGTTGTAGGCGAGGCTATACGAAGTCGGATCGATGGGAGCCGTGGAGACGTTGTTGTACGTCCCCTTGACGTTCGGGTAGTACCAAACGCTGCCGAAGAACGAGAGCGGCTGGTTGAGATCGGGCAGCTTTTCCGCACCGAAACCAAACGAGTCCATATTCGGGTAGCCGTAGTTGTTCGAGAGCCACATATAGCCCACGCCGATGTAGATCCGCGGCTGTAGAACTCGCACGGCAAGGCGCCCCTCGGCATCCTGGTCTTGCAATGGCGAAGTGACGAGAACCGGCGAGCTGCCTTGCCCGCCGATGGTCGTAACGTAGCATTCCGGATAATACTGGGACGAGCCCGGAATCTTGCCGTTACAGTTGTGCGGATACTGGTAGCGCTCGAACGTACCTTCGGCCATGAATGGAATGTTGCCGAGACTGAACTCACCCGCACCGCGGACGTCAAACGAGCTCGTGCCGGTGTTACCCGGACTGAATTCGTTGTAGACCTTGGGGGAGATGATGTAATCGCCGGCCACGTAGAACTCGCCTAGGAGCGGCCGAGGCGTCGGCGCCGGTGGCGGGGGCGGCGGCGGTGGTGCCGGCGGCGGCGGAGCCGGGCTCGGCGGCGGCGTCGCTGGTACGTAACGCACGACCACTAAGTGGCGATCTGCCACCCACAGCACGTATGCGCCCATGCCTTCG
>Ga0187863_10000564_pt1 | contig 31186 bp, 27 predicted proteins | sample June2016WEW_11_1_FD_132975 | JGI IMG/M metagenome (GOLD analysis project Ga0187863, IMG submission 132975) | Peatland microbial communities from SPRUCE experiment site at the Marcell Experimental Forest, Minnesota, USA - June2016WEW_11_10 | ecosystem: Environmental > Terrestrial > Soil >...
ACCCAAGAGAACAGCTTGCCGTTGCAGCCGGACGGATTGTCGCTCGTCGAGCGATCCGGGCTGCAGTTCAGCTGCTGCCACATCTGGTAGAAGCGATGCACGGGACTTGCCGCATAGGAGCTGTAAGTGAACGCGCTGCCGTTCGTGAGCTGGAACGGTCCCGCCGGCAGATTGTTCACGTTGCTGATGCGCTCATCGGGTGTGTGACTGGTTTGGCCCGTGCCGCCGGTCAACAAAGTAAGACACCTTCGGGCCGCCCACCAACGGCGCCGGCAGCTGATCGCTCGGAAATTCCTCCTTCGGCGGATTCAACAGAAATTCCTCCGCGCTGCCCTTGTCGGTCGCGGCGAGCTGGTGAGCCCTTTGCCAGTTTGGTCCCGGCACCGCCTTCTCGTTGCTGTCGAGGACGACGATGCCTTCTGACAGCAGGTTGTTCACCGTCTCGCCTTTCCTCGGCACATAGGTGGCGAAGACATGATCGAAGCTGCGGTTTTCGCCGATGATGACAATCACGTGCTTGATCGGCGTTCGGGTCCCGCCGTTGAGGCTCGCGGTGGCCGCCGCCAGTGCGGTGCCGAAGGATAGCTGCGCGAGCGCGAGTGAACAAAGTGCAATGCGTGCGGCGCCCATCATACGCGCCGGTGAAATCTGCGAGTTCATGAGATACCTCCCGGAGAGCAATTTTCGTTGGAGTTCGTGGTCTCGCGCGTCCGACGCGCAGCGCGCAATGTGAGCGTGCCCGGCAAGTTGTAGAGGACGGTTGTTGCAGTGGTGTGATGCTTGTGTTAACTCCGCCGCTTCGCGCCGCGGCAATTTTTACAACCGGCGCGTCGAGCCGCGGCCGATGGGTTCAGTCGCGAGGCTCGACGCGGATGGTGCCCATCATTCCGCCGTCTTCGTGCTCGATCAAATGACAGTGGTACACGAAGGTGCCCACGATATTCGGATCGCGAAAATCCATCCGCAGCCTCACGCTGGGATACTGCAGCATGGTGGAGTTGTAGAAGGGCACGTTCACCGTGTCGCGCAGGAACGGCTCGTCGACCGGTACGCCCGACCAATCGAGCAGGAGAAAGTGCAGCTGGTGAATGTGGAACGCATGCAGCTCGGTGGACCGATTTTCGATGATCCAATCCTCGACATCGCCTTGACGGACCGTGATATCGGGCTGGGTGGAGGCCGGATCGAAAGGCTTCGGAGTCTGACCGTCGACGGTGAGATAGAACTCGGTGGCGCTGTTGGGATCGGCGGGATTCGTGAGTTTCTCGGAAAAATAAAGCTTGCGGACGCGCACGGGCGCGACATCCCCCAGCCATGGCCGCGCCGCGGGGCCGAGTGGTTTAGGTTGAGCCGGCAAAACGGAACGCGGCTCCGGCGCGTCGGCGCGCGCGACCACCGAGGCAAGTGCGCGATTCGGATCGTTTTCGCCGCCTTGACCCGTGTCGACCGTCCGGGTCACGAACAGACCCCTCACGCCTGCGGGCGGACCGTCGACCATGAATTCCACGCGCGCACCCGGCGGAAGCCCCACGTGATCGCGCCACTCCACGGCGTTCGACGGATTGCCGTTGGTGCTCAAGGGCACGCCGTCGAGCGCGACGATGCCGAGCGGCTGCGGGCGTCGCTGGAAGATCAGCGCGAGATTCAGATAGGTGATGGCGGAAGCGTTCACCACGCGCCAGAGCTGGCGCTCGCCCGGTCTCATCGTGATCGATGCCGGCGGATAATCCGGATACGGCACCGGCACGTAATTGAGCGACAAATCCTTGGCGGGCTTCCCGAATCCCGTACCGTTGTTCGCGGCATCGCCGTCCCGGTCGATGAACATCTTCGGCACCACCGGCTCGTCCTTGGACGGAGGGGCGTTTGGATTCAATAAGTCCTGATCGCGAATCACCAGCACGCGCTCCGGCAATCCCGCGGTTTGCGGCTCGGCGCGCTCGATGCCCTCCACGATCAGCGCGCCCGACGCGCCGCCGAGAACCTGCTTCGTGCTGAAACCATGGATGTGCGGGTGATACCAGTACAGTCCGGGCGGCTCGTCGGGAGGAATTCGCAGGCGATACTCGAACGGCGCATCGCCGGATTGAATCGAGGTCTTGAGCACGTCGTCCTGATGGCACACGGGCGGGACGGTGAGACCGTGGAAATGCAAGTTGGTCGAGATCAACGACATGCTCCCGCCGGTGCACTCGCGGCCGGAAAGCTTGCCGTGCGCGCGGGAGTGCATTGGCGGCATGGCGACGCCCCCCGCGAGATCGCTCAAGCGGTTCTCGAGCGAGAGCACGAGTGTATCGCCGGGATTCAGGCGCAGCGTCGGCGCTTGCGCACCGTTCCCGAGCAGATAGCAATAACGCGCCGACCCGTCGCTCTCCCGATGGTTTCGCAGCGTCAATTGGAGCTTCAGCACGCCGTCCCGGCTGCGGAGGTCCTCGGGCTCCGGAACCTCGCTACCGATCGGCGGCCGGGTGCAGGGATCCGCCGCTCCCTCGGGCGCGGCGAGGCAGGCACGAGAACATACGATGCCGGCAGCCGCGCTGAGCCATGCCAACCATAGAGCTGTCACGCGCATCCCGCCAGCATATCAAGGGAACGTTAACGGGCGGTGACGACCAGCGCGTCAGCATCCAAGCGAGGAGCGCAGCGCGCCGATCTGGTGCGTGGTGTGGCGTAGGACCGATCGGCACTCCTGCGGGGTCAAGGACAATCGCCCGAAGGATTTGATGTTCGCAATATCAGCCTCGCGCGCGCCGGACGGATCGCGCATCGCCCGCGCCAGAACCACCCCGACGATGAGCACGTCCGTATGATCCGGGGGCGTCTTCCCGCCGTAATCGTACTGGTGCTGATTGGCGACCGCCTCGGCCATCGCCTCGCTGAAGCCCCAGTTCTCGAGAACCGCCTTTCCTATGGAGGGGTGCCAGCCGTCGATCAGCTCGAGCAGCGAGCGGTCGATGCGCATGCCCTGCGATCCGCCGGCGGTGCGAACCATGATGTAGAGGCGGCCGATGCCGTGCAGCAGGCCGGTAAGGAACGCCTCGTCCGGATTGACCGCCGTGCGCCGTGCGACTACCTGGCAGATGGAGGCCACTGCCACGCTCTCCTCCCAGAGCGTCTTCAGCGGCTTGCCGATGGAGCGCAGTGCCGGTGTAAGCCTCAGCTGCTGTACCGCGAAGGCCATCGCGGAACTCTGCACCAACCGGTTGCCGAGTCGGGTGATCGCCGTTCGCAGCTCGGTGATCGGTTTACCCGACGGATTGAATATGGCGGAGTTCGCGGTTTGCAGGAGCCGGGCCGCCAGACGAGGCTCGGCGCCCACGATACGCACCGCTTGGGCCACCCGGGTGTCGGGATCTTCGAGCGCCTGGCGGATGCGGATCACCACGTCCGGGAAACAGGGCAAATTGACATTACCCTCGGACACCTCCGCGGCCAGGGTCTGAAGGAATGTGAGCGCCCCCACGCGCTCCTGGGGACTCACTACTCGATTTTCCTCGTAGGCGGCAGGCTCGCGCCGGATACGGTCGGCAGATGTGTGTCTGGTGGGCATGGTGCGGGACTCGTGGAGGCGCACGCCGCGCGACCCGAGTTTTCTGTTCAACTTGGCCTCGATAAGCAGCCATTTAAGGCGATCCCTTAGGTTGTCGGCGACCTTGAGCGGATCTTGAGCCCGTAGGCATGCTCGGTCGCAGGATCTTGATATGATGAACACAAAACAGCGACGGGGATGATCATGATCAAACTGATGGTTCGAGCACTTGGATTGACTATCGTACTGGCGGCGGTACCGGCGATGGGCGCTGAGCAGATCGTCGTCGTCGAGCGGCCGGTGGGCGAGACCACCGTGGATCTCGGCGCGAAGGGTGACTCCGTGGGAGACCTCTTGGTATTCGCCAACAAGATTTATGACTCGGCCAACAAAACCCTGGTCGGATCCGACCAGGGCTACTGCATACGCACGGTGGTCGGCAAGAGCTGGGAGTGCTTCTGGACGCTGTTGCTGAAGGCCGGCCAAATCACCGTCGAAGGGCCCTTCATGGACACGGGCGACTCGCTGTTGACCGTCACCGGCGGCACCGGCAAGTACGCCGGCGCCAAAGGCAGCATGAAGCTGCATCCGCGGGACGCCACCCCGACCGGCTACGACTTCACGTACGACCTCCTCTAAGCGGATGCCGTACTCCGACGCCCATGCCCTACGCAGCAGGAAGGATTTTCCGGCGCTGCAGAAATCTCACGGCGCCTTCGAGCTTGCCTATCTCGACGGTCCCGGCGGAAGCCAGGTCCCGGCCGCGGTCGTAGAGGCCATCGCCGACGTTTACGCCACCTGCAATGTCAACACCCATGGCAGTTTCCCGCCCTCGCAAGAAGTCGATCGGCGCCTGCAGGCGGCTCGCGAGGCCGTCGCCGTCTTCCTAGGCGCGCAGTCGGCCGATTGCATCTCGTTCGGCCAGAACATGACGACGCTCAACTATTCGTTGAGCCATGCCATCGGTCGCACGTTGACGGCCGCCGACGGCGATGAAGTGCTGATCACCGAGCTCGATCACGAGGCGAACCGCGAACCTTGGCTCGCGCTCCAAGAGCGCGGCATCCGTGTCCAACAGGTCCGCCTGCTGGAACGCGGCGAGCTCGATTACGAGGACATGGCCTCGAAGATCACGTCGCGCACCAAACTGTTCGCCTTGGGCGCCTCTTCCAACGCGCTCGGCACCGTGAATGACATCGCGCTCGCGCGGCGGCTGACGCACCAAGTCGGCGCACTGCTGCTGATCGATGCGGTGCACTATGCGCCGCACTTTCCGATCGACGTCGCGGCCATGGATGTCGATTTTTTGCTTTGTTCAGCTTACAAATTCTATGGTCCGCACGTCGGCGTGCTCTATTCCAGACCGGGCGCTCTCGATCGGTTGCCGACCGATCGATTGAAGGTCCAGGACCCGGCTTCGCCGTATCGCATCGAGACCGGAACTTTGAATGCCGCCGCCATCCATGGTGTCCGGGCAGCCATCGATTATCTCGCCGGTTGGGGAACGGGGACGACGCTGCGCGAGCGCATCGTCGACGCCATGTCGAGCATCGGCGAGTACGAGCATCGATTGGCCGCTGCTTACTACGACGATGTGCGCCGCGTCCGCGGCGTGCGCGTCTGGGGGCCGGACTTCGCCACGCGCGCGCGCGCGCCCACCGTCTCGATCACGCACGAGAAGCATACGGCGGGCGAACTCGCGGCCGCTCTGGGCTCGCAGGGGCTTTGCGTCTGGGATGGAGACTTTTACGCGGCGCGCGCGGTTGAGGCGCTGGGACTGCAGGAGCGCGGTGGGCTGTTGAGGACCGGCATCTCGATGTACAGCACCGACGCGGAGATTCGCCGGCTCGTGAGCGCGATCGAGGGCCTGTCTTAGGCGGTTAGCCGCTTTAGAGCGCGTCCGTCTTCGAGGCGGACGCCGCCAAATGCCTCGCAAGCCGCTCGGCATGGGCGCGCAGCTCGGGCACCGCCGTCGCTTCCCAATGATCGGCGCGCAGCATCGGGCCGAGATAGAACAGGTCTCGGCTCGACGCTCCGTCCGCCGCCACGCAGGCGCCGTTCGGTCCGGTGCGCAACCCCAGACCGAGATCATCCGGCGAGACCAGCCCCTGTTCGCGCAACGATCGGAACAGCGGATCGGCCGAACGCATGACCGCATAATCGGGGCCGGTGGCGTTGATCACCGCGTCGACCGCGAACGATTCGTTCTCGCTGCTCCCGCGACGGCGCCAGATGACCCGCAACGCGTTCCCTTCGGGGACCAGCTGCCGGATGCGCCCGGCGTCGATCTGCAGCCTGCCGCTGCGGCGCATGTGATCGATGCGCTGAGCCATGCGCGGCGGCAGCCGATGACGGTGTATATCCCAGTACGATTGGGCGTGACGCAAGAAGCGGCGTCGTTCGGCGAGCGGGAGCGTGCGCCACAGTTCCGGAGCGAGGTGACGGATGAAGGTCACCACCTCGCGCCAATCGCCCCCGCTCCGTTCCACCTCGCGCGCAAGCGCTCGGCTCGCCGACAATACCCGCCGGACCGACGATGCCTTGGAGAGCAGCATCTCGCCGCTCCCCTGCACGGCGGTCGGACTGAAGATCGTCTGTCCGAGCGGCAGCAAACCGTGTCGCGAAATCGCTCTCACCAGCGGTACTTCGCCGCCCTCGAGACTCAACGCAAACGCGACGTCCACCATGGTCAATCCGCTGCCCACGATCAGTACCGAGTGCTGCGCCCCGAGCGATATGGGCAGGCGCCAGGGATCCTGGACGTAGGCCGGATGAGTCGACAGGCCGCGCGCCCACGAATGCACGGCAGACGGCGGATTTCCCAACGCGAGCACCACGCGGTCGGCCGGGATCGTGCTGCCCTCCGCCAGATTCGCCCGCAGCGCCTTGAGCCTCGGATCGACGTTACGGGTGATGCCGGTCACCTCGCCGAACACTCGCCGCAGCGTCACGTGTGGCGGCGCCGAGCGCTCCGCTTGATCGAGCGCTTCCTGCAGGTACTCTCCATAGAGCGAGCGAGGCATGAAGTCCTCGGCATCGGCCTCCGGATACGCCTGCCTTGCGAACTTCAGGAATTGCATCGGATCCTGCGGGTCGATCGAGAGCCTGCCGGCCGGCACGTTCAGCACGTACGGTACTTCGTGGGAGGCATAGGCGAGGCCCCGCGCGACGCTCGTGCCGCGCTCGATCAGGAGGATCTCGGTGGGATCGGCGGGTGGTCGGCGTAGCAGACTCGCGGCCAGCACGCCGCCGCAGAATCCCGCCCCCACGATGATGACTGTCTGAGGCATATTGTGGAAAATGTTATACCAGGATCGTGGTGCACGGCGGCAGCGGTCGCCGGCTCCGCCGGGGGAGGTTGAACTTCACCAATCTGCCCTAATCTAATTTTCACCGGCCCTAAAGGGGCCATTTTGGGGTTGGGATATGCGAAATCTCGTTGCTGGATCTCTTGTCGCTGCCGCGTTGTCGTTCGGGCTTGCGGGCGTGCCGGCTCTGGCGGCGGATGCCGACCCGACCGTGCAGCAAATCTATGAAGCTGCCCGGAGCGGTCATCTCGATCAGGCGCAGCAGATGATGAACCAAGTGCTGCGCGACCATCCGGAAAGCTCGAAGGCGCACTATGTGCAGTCCGAGCTCTACGCTCGCGAAGGCAATCTCGGTCTGGCCCGCTCGGAGCTCGCCCGAGCCGAACAGCTCGATCCGGGGTTGACCAAGGAAAACCCGCGCTCCGTTCAGGAACTCAAAGCCCAGCTCGGCCTGCTGCGCAAGAACGAAAGCTCATTCGGCGGCGTGACGAGCGCCCCTGCAAGCCCTCGCTTTCCGTGGGGAACGGTGGTGATCCTCGCGCTGGTGGTCGGCGTGTTCTGGATGCTGTTCCGGCGTCGTAGAACCTACGTGCAATACCCGGCGGCCGGTGCGCCCGGCGCCTACGGGCCCGGCGGATATGCAGGGCCGGGCCCGGGCGGATATGCGGGGCCGGGCCCCGGCTACGGTGGCCCGGGTGGCGGCATGACCGGAGGTGGACTCGGCTCGAATATCGCCGGCGGACTCGCCGGTGGTCTCGCCGCGGGTGCAGGCCTCGTGGCAGGCGAGGAACTCGCCCACCACTTTCTCGACGGCGATCGGCGGCCGGTCGCTCCGCCCGCCGGTGATGATGGCTCGTGGGGCTCGGGCTCCGGCAATCCCAACGCCGATATGGGCGGCAATGACTTCGGCGTCAACGATCCAGGCTCTTGGGATGATGGGTCGAGCGGCGGAGATTCCGGCGGCGGCGGCGGCGACGACTGGACCTAGTACCCGGCGCGCTGCAGTGCAGCCGCGACGGCGTCGTGCAGGCTCTTCATGCCGTATGAGATGTCTTGCACCACGCCATTGACGAAAAAGGTGGGCGTAGCGCGGATGTGGCTGCGGCGCCCACCTTCGGCGTGTTCGCGAACCCGCTGCAGATAGATGTGGTCGTCCATCTCGGCGGTATAGCGAGCCAGATCCAGACCTAGCTCGCCCGCATAGCGGCGCAGGTCCGCCTCCTTCAGATGCGTTTGATGCGCGAACAGAAGATCGTGCATCCCCCAGAATTTCTCCTGTGCCGCGGCCGCTTCCGCGGCCTCTGCCGCCAACAGCGCATGGGGATGCGAATCCACCAGGGGGAAATGGCGATAAATGAATCGAACCCGGTTCGGAAATCGATCCAGCAAGAGTTGAGGGGTGGGCGCCGCCACTTTGCAGCTGGGGCATTCGAAATCGCCGTACTCGATCAATGTGACCGGCGCGTGCTCCGATCCCAGCACGTGATCGGTGGGCTCTGGGGGCACCGCGAGAGTGATCGAGTGCGCTGATGGGCTCATGAGGACTGTTTACCTGCCTGGGACCCGTATTTCAACCCGCTGTCGCGCCTGGCGCCTATCCCTCAACTCAGAATGATCTTGGGCGCCGCCGACAATCCCTCGACGATGAGCCGGTTTACGCGCTGCACGAACGACACCGGATCCTCGAGCTCCCCACCCTCCGCCAGCATGGCCTGATCGTAGAGTACATGCCCCAGGTCCGAGAACGCCGCGTCGTCGGAGACCGTCTTGAGGCGTTCGACCAGCGGATGCTTCGGATTCAATTCCAGGATCGGCAGCGTCGCGAACGGATTGCTCTGACCGGCCTGCTTCAGAATGCGGCCCATGCGCAGGCTCAGACCGAATTCACCCGCCACCAGCACGGCGGGGGATTCGGTCAAGCGGCTGCTGACCCGGGCGCTCGCGATCTTGCCGACCAGAACCTTGTTGAGCCTTTCGAGCGCGTCCTTGTAAGCGGATTCCGCGGCCGCCTTGTCGGGGGTTTCGATAGCGGACGCCACGTCCGCCGCGGCGCTCGCGGCGTTCACCAGCGTCTTCCCCTCGAACTCGTGCAAATGCCCCGCAACCCATTCGTCGATGCGGTCGGTGAGCAACAGCACTTCCAAGCCGCGCGAGCGGAAGCCTTCCAGATGCGGACTGTTCCGTGCGGCGGCCAACGTATCGGCGGTCAAATAGTAGATCGCGGTCTGATCCGGCTTCATGCGCGAGACGTAATCTGCGAGCGTCGTCTCGGGAGCTTCGCCCGCGACCGCGGTGGAGTGAAACCGCAGAAGCTTCGCGACGCGGGCCTTCTGGCCGGCATCGTCGATGACCCCTTCCTTCAACACGACGCCGAAGGCCTTCCAGAACTCGGCATATTCGCCCGGCTTGTCGGCGGCGAGTTCCTCCAAGAGATCCAAGCTGCGCCTCACCAGCGCCGCCTTGATCTTCTCCACGGTCCGATTGTTCTGCAACAGCTCGCGCGACACGTTGAGCGGAAGATCGTCGGTGTCGACCAATCCGCGCATGAAACGCAGCCATGGCGGCAGTAATTCGGCCGCCTTGTCCATGATGAACACCCGGCGAACGTAGAGCTGGATACCGGCGCGCTGTTCCCGGTCGAAGAGGTCGAATGGAGCACGCTTCGGCAAATACAGGAGCGAGGTGTACTCGAGATTGCCCTCGACCTTGTTGTGCGCCCAGGCGCGCGCAGGCTCCGGATCGTGGGTCAGATGTTGGTAGAACGCCTGATAGTCTTCATCTTTGAGCTCGGATTTGGGGCGTGTCCAAAACGCCTTGGCTTGATTCAGCGTCTCCTCGGTCTCCCCGGTCTTGAGCAGGATGGGAACACCCAGATGGTCGGAGTACTTGCGCACCAGCTGTTTCAGGCGTGAGGGCTCGAGAAATTCCTTGTCCTCCTCGCGCAGGTGCATGATCACCTCCGTGCCGCGATCCGCCTTGTCGTGCGGCTGGATCTCGTAGGTGCCCTCGCCATCCGAATCCCAGCGCACAGCCGGCGCATCGGCTCGCTTCGACAGCACCGTGACGCGGTCCGCGACGATGAACGCCGAGTAGAATCCGACGCCGAATTGGCCGATCAGCTGGGCATCCTTGGCCGAATCCCCGCTCAAGCCTTCCAGGAACTTCTTGGTGCCGGAGCGGGCGATGGTGCCGAGATTGTCGATGACCTCCGCCTCGTTCATGCCGATGCCGTTGTCCTTGACGGTCAGCGTCCCCGCCGTGCTGTCCGGGATCAGGGTGACCGCGAGGGTATCCGAACCCAGGAGCGATGGGTTGGCGATCGCCTCGAATCGCAGCTTCTCGCACGCATCGGAGGCGTTCGAGATGAGCTCGCGAAGAAAGATCTCCTTATGCGAGTACAACGAGTGGATTACCAGCCGCAGTACTTGCTTGGTCTCGGATTGGAATTCCTTGGTCTGTCGCTCTGTTGTCATGGCTCTTTATCCCAAGCGCCGGATCATATCCGCGCCGGAGTTGGTATTCGCAGGATCACCGGCGCCACCATGGGGACTCCCGACCGATACTTCAAGCGCCCGATGGCCATCCGGCGCGGGCGTCGAATTTAAAATCCCGCTTCATGCGTTCGTAGGCCTCCCGCGCTTCACGAGTATCGCCCGCCGGGGTGACCAGCTTGATGATCACGAACTGGTCCCCGTTCGGACTTGCCGGCATACCGCGACCCCGAAGCCGCAATTTTTGCCCGCCTTGGGCGCCCGGGGGAATGGTCAGCTCGACCGTCCCGCCGAGCGTCGGCACGGCCACCTTGGCCCCCAATGCCGCCTCCCAAGGTGCGAGCGGCAGCTCGATCTGCACATCCTTGCCGCTCACGGTGTACAGAGGGTGGGGACGCACCTTGACGCGAAACCGGACTGCCGGCCGGCCGGCGCCCCCGATCCGCAGCATCTGCCCGTCCCCCACTCCCGCCGGGACCTGCACCTCGAGCGGTTTCGGGCGCCCCGCCTGCACCAGGTTGACGCGGCGCCGCGTTCCGGTGAATGCCTCCTCCAGGGTGATGTCCAGAACGCCGGCATCCTCCTCGGGCTGAGCGTGCGCATTTGCGCCGGCCGCACCGCCGAAAAGACTGGAGAAAAAATCGCTGAAACCGTTCATTTCCGAGAAACGGTGCGTTCCCGAGCGGCCGAAGTGCTGCTCCCAGTCCGGCGGCGGACGAAATTGCTGCCCGGCCCGGTAATCGCGGCCGAATTGGTCGTAGGAGGCACGCTTTTCCGGGTCCTTCAGGACCTCGTAGGCCTCCTGCACGTCCTTGAACTTCGCCTCCGCGTTCTTCTCTTTGCTCACGTCCGGGTGATACTTCCGGGCGAGCTTGCGGTAGGCGCGTTTGACCTCCTCCGCGGAGGCACCGCGGCTCAGGCCCAGCGTGTCGTAGTAGTCCTTGAATTGCATTCCAAACCCTGCATTATGTCGCCTCAATAATACCCATGGCCGGCTCTGTCCGCTCCGCGGTCGCTTCCGGTGGAAGCTCCGCGGCCCCAAAGCGCGCCGCCACGCTTAGAATTGTCTCGCAGCATCCCGACCATATTCCGAGCGGCATTCCATAATGCGGCTGCATCGCCCAAACTAAAGGGCCTATGAAACGCGTTTTGCTGTTCATCGTGACCAATCTGGCGGTGCTCCTGCTGTTGAGCGTCGTGATTTTCGTCATCCAACGGGTGTTCGGCGTGCGCCTGCCCCAGGGTGGACTCGGCGGTTTGCTGGTGTTCGCGGCGGTATGCGGCTTCGGCGGCGCATTGATCTCGCTGGCGCTCTCCAAATGGACCGCGAAGCACATCATGGGCGTGCGCGTCGTGAGCGCGCCGCAATCGGACCTGGAGCGCTGGCTCTTGAGTACGGTCGCCCGCCTCGCGGCCCAGGCCGGCATCGGGATGCCGGAAGTCGGCATCTTCGATGCCGAAGAAATGAACGCGTTCGCGACAGGCGCCCGCCGCGATGCCGCGCTGGTGGCGGTCAGCACCGGGTTGCTGCGCGGCATGGTGCCGCAACAGGCGGAAGCCGTTTTGGGTCACGAGATCAGCCACGTGGCCAACGGTGACATGGTCACCCTCGCCCTGCTGCAGGGGGTGCTGAATACCTTCGTGATCTTCCTGGCGCGGATCATCGGCGGTCTCGTCGATCGGGCGCTGTTCCGTAACGACCGGGAGGAGTCCGGGATCGGATTTTTCCTGACGACGATGATCGCGCAGCTGGTGCTCGGCATCCTGGCGAGCATGATCGTGTGCTGGTATTCGCGCTACCGTGAGTTTCGTGCGGATCGTGGCGGCGCCAATTTGGCCGGCACGCCCAATATGATCGGCGCGCTCGAAGCCTTGAAGCGCAGCCAGGGCGAACCGATGCCGCCGCAACTGCAGGCGTTCGGCATCAACACCGGGGGAGGCACGGGATTCGCGCAGCTGTTCGCCACCCATCCGCCTCTCGATCAACGAATTGGGGCGTTGCGTGCGTTGGATGCCTGATTGCATCCCTCGCAGCTCCGCCACCGTAATTCCCTCTGTAGAACGTAGAACGCCGATATAGGAACGCCAGATGCCACCGGAAAACGAAATAGTCCTTACGCCCGCCGCCGAACGCGTCAGCCGCGAATTGTCGCGCTGGTTCGACCACAGCGATTTTGCCTCGCGGGCGAAGGAGCCAGCGGCGGTCAAGGAGTCCGGCCGGCACATCGACTGGGCCCGGGTGATGCCGTTCTTGCTGATGCATGCGGCGTGCCTCGCCGTGATCTGGGTGGGCTTCAGCTGGGTCGCCCTGGTCGTGGCCGTTGCGCTCTACGTGGTCCGGATGTTCGCCATCACGGGGTTCTATCACCGCTACTTCTCGCACCGAAGCTTCAAGACCACCCGCGTCGGCCAGTTCATCTTCGGACTGCTGGGCGCTTCGGCCGTACAGCGCGGGCCGATCTGGTGGGCAGCCCACCACCGCCATCATCATGTCTATTCGGACAAGCCCGAGGATGTGCATTCTCCGATTCAACACGGCTTTTTCTGGAGCCATATGGGATGGTTCATGTCCCACAAGCATTTCGCCGCGGACCTGTCGCGGGTGAAGGATTTGATGAAATACCCGGAGCTGCGCTTCTTGGACCGCTACGATGTGGTCGTTCCCGCTTGCCTGGGCTTCGGCGTGTTTTTGCTCGGCGTGCTCCTGAAGCATATCGCGCCGGGCCTCGGCACCACCGGCTGGCAAATGCTCGTGTGGGGATTCTTCATCTCGACGGTCGCCGTGTATCACGGCACCTATACGATCAACTCGCTGTCGCACGTATTCGGCCGACAGCGGTACAAGACCGGCGACGGGAGCCGCAATAACCCATGGCTTGCGCTCATCACACTGGGCGAGGGCTGGCACAACAACCATCACCACTATCCTGCGTCGGTCCGACAGGGATTCTATTGGTGGGAGTTCGACATCACGTTCTACGTGCTGAAACTCATGTCCTTTCTGGGCGTGATCTGGGATCTGAAGCCGGTGCCGGTGGCGGTGCGCGAGGGCGGCGGTAAGCGCCTCTAGCCTCACGAGCGCGGCGCGCGAGATTGCGCCGCGGAGTATCATTTATCGATGCGCTCCCCCGTTAAGCCGGAGACGCTCGCGGAGCTGAAGGCGGCCGCGGGAGACGGCGGTTGGCTCGACTCGAGCGGCGACCTGTCTGGCTACACCATCGATTTCCGGCGCCTGTACCGGGGAGCGAGCCCGCTCGTCCTCCTGCCGCGCACGGTGGAGCAGGTCGCCCGGATCATGTTCATCTGCCACCGCGACGGCGTGGGCGTGGTCCCGCACGGCGGCAACACCAGCTACTGCGGAGGCGCGACGCCGGACGAATCGGGTTCGCAGATCGTCCTTGCGATGAAGCGGCTGAACCAGGTGCGGCATATCGACGCCGCCAACGATTCGATGATTGTCGAAGCCGGCTGCACGCTCGCCGAGGCCCACGCGGCGGCGGCATCAGAGGATCGGATGTTCCCGCTGACCTTGGGCTCGCAGGGGACCGCCCAGATAGGCGGGAACCTCTCCACCAATGCGGGAGGCACCGCCGTGTTGCGCTATGGGATGATGCGCGATCTCGTGCTCGGTCTGGAGGTGGTGCTGGCGGATGGGCGGGTGCTGTCCGGTCTGAAGAGCCTGCGCAAGGACAACACCGGCTACGACGTTAAATCACTGTTCATCGGCGCCGAAGGAACCTTGGGCATCATCACGGCAGCGTCGCTCAAGCTATTCCCGATACCACGCGACACGGCCACGGCGCTCGTGGCGATCGAGTCCCCGCGCCGCGCTCTGGAGCTGCTGGCGCATCTCAAGCGGGCGGCGGGTGACGGCCTCACCGCCTTTGAATTGATGCCGCGTTTCGCGGTCGCGCTCACGGTCGAGCACATCCCCGGAGTCGCGAACCCGCTCGACCAGGGTGCTGAATGGTACGTGCTCGCCGAATTGACATCCCCCAATCCGCGGCAACGGCTTGCCGATCTATTGAGCGACACCCTGCAGGAAGCGGCGGCAGGCGGCATGGTGATAGACGCCTCGATGGCCACATCCATCGCCCAGTCGCAGGCGATGTGGAAGCTGCGCGAATCGGTGCCGGAGGCCCAGCGGCGTCACGGTGCGAGCCTCAAGCACGATATCTCGGTTCCTGTCTCGCGCATTCCCGAGCTGATCGAGCGCGGCGCAGGGTTGATTCGGCGGCTGGTGCCCGAAGGAGACATGGTGAGCTACGGACATGTCGGAGACGGCAACCTGCACTTCAACGTGAGCCAGCGGCCTGATGCACCGGCCTCGGCCTTTCTTGCTCGGGCGAAGCCCCTGGAGACGGCCATGTACGATCTGGTCGAGAGTCTCGATGGGAGCATCAGCGCCGAGCACGGCATCGGCCGGCTGAAAGCGGTGGAGCTGGCGGAGCGGTGCGATCCGGCCGAGTTGTCGGTCATGCACGCCGTGAAGCAGGCCCTGGATCCGAAAGGCATCCTCAATCCCGGCAAAGTGCTGCTATGAGGCGAGAGTTCCGCTGAACCGAATCATGCGAACGCTGGCGCTACCGATCCGCACGGCTCGGCTCAACCTGCGCGAATTCGTGCGCGGCGATTTCGCCGCCATCCACGCCTACTCGGCCGACCCGCGAGTGACTCGCTATCTGTTCTTCGGCCCGCGCGACGAGGACAGCACGGCCGAGTACCTGGACGGTCTGCTCGCCTCGCAGGGCGAAGTGCCCCGAACCCGATTCGAGCTCGCGGTGGAGGAGATCGGCTCCGGCCGCGTCATCGGCGCCTGCGATCTGTCGCTGATCGAGCGCGGCGTGGCCGATTTGGGCTACATGCTGGGCGCGCCCGATTGGGGCAAGGGATTCGCCACCGAGATCGCGCTCGCATTGCTGGATGCGGCATTTTTCGACCTGCGCGCGGAACGCGTCATTTCGACGGTCGACATCAACAATCGCGCGTCGATCAGGGTGTTGGAAAAGATTGGAATGCGCTGGGAAGCCGTCTTTCGCAAGCATCGGCGCGCCAAGAACCGCTGGTGGGATTGCCACCTGTACGTCCTGCCGCGCGAGGTGTGGGAGTCCTCGCGCAAGCCCCTATAGCCGAGCGAGCCGCTTCCGCGGCCCGGCCGCACCCCCTTACCGGTCGTCCTTTTCTTTCGCGTCCTCCGCCCGGCTGCGCTCTCGCGCCCGCTTGAGTACATCCTCGGTCGGCATGCCGGCATTGCGGCTGGTCCGCAGTGTCAAGAGGAGCCCGGCGATGATCGCCGCCACCACCAGCAACATGAGGATGACCTTCATGCTCCCTGCGCCGCCGATTACTCTACGACCCGCATCAATCCTTCCTGCGACGTGCTCGCCACCAGCCGTCCGTCCCGGGCAAATATACTCCCTCGCGCGAAGCCTCGGGCACCCGAGGCGCTGGGGCTGTCCGTCGAATAGAGCAGCCAATCGTCGACCCGCACGCTGCGGTGAAACCACATGGCGTGATCGATGCTGGCCATCACCAGCCTGCGGGGCGGGAGCGGGAACCCATGCGGCATCACCGCCGTATCTAGGAGATGGAAATCGGACACGTAGGCCAGCAGGCACCGATGCAGCGCTTCGTCCTCGGGCAACCGGTCAACCGCGCGAAACCACATGTTTCTGAGCGCCGCCGGCTTCTGGGGTTTCAGGATGTTCGGCGGCTTCACCGGGCGAAACTCGAAAGGACGCTTGCACTCGAGCACTCGGCGCAGTCCCGCGGGCAGCTGTGGCAGAAGAGCGCGCACATGATCGTCGAGATCGGTGAGCGCCTCGGGCGGCGGGACCTCGGGCAGGGGCAGTTGATGATCCAATCCGCTTTCCACGGATTGGAACGAGGCGGACAAGTTGAAGATCTGCGCGCCGTGCTGGATGGCGATCACGCGGCGCGTGGAGAAGTGATTGCCGTCGCGCGCCCGATCGACTTCGTAAACGATGGGCGAATTGAAATCGCCGCGCCGCAGGAAGTAAGCGTGCAGGGAATGGGCGTCGCGTCCCTCGACGGTGGCGGCCGCGGCCATCAGCGCCTGGCCGAGCACCTGGCCGCCGAACACCTGGGGACTGCCGATATCGCGGCTTTCGCCGCGAAAAAGGTCGTCCTCCAGCCGCTCGAGCGTCAGTACCTTGATCAGATCCTCGAGTAGCCGGTTCACGCGCCCTTCAATGCGAATCGGCCGCGGAGCTATCCGCGGCGACTCCCAATCGTTTTTGCATGATGGGGCTCGTGGTCGTGTACTGGAGGAATTGGCGCTTGTCGGGAAACAAATGATGCTGAATTCCGAACGCCGCGAGCGCCGCCTCGTGAAAGCCGCTCAAAATGAGCTTCTTCTTGCCGGGATAGGTGTTGATGTCGCCGATCGCGAAAATCCCGGGCACGCTGGTCTGGAAATTCTCGGTGTTGACCCTCAGGGCCTTTCTCTCGAGTTCCAGGCCCCACTCGGCCACAGGGCCGAGCTTCGGATGAAGCCCGTAGAATGCCATGAGGTGGTCGGCCGGAACCTGAAGCGTCGTATGCCCGTCGTTCGCTTTGATCACGGCTCCGGTGAGCTTGTCATGCTCGCTGTGCAATGCCAGGACCTGTCCCTCGACGAATTGCATCTTGCCCGCGGCGACCAGCTCGCGCATCCGCGCAACCGTCGCCGGCGCGGCGCGAAATTCGGCGCGCCGGTGCACCAGAGTGAGGGAACGAGCCCGCTCGGCGAGCGCCACCGTCCAATCGAGAGCCGAGTCTCCACCGCCGCAGATCACGAGATCCCGGCCGTGAAAAGCCGCCGCCGACTTGATGCGGTAATGGACGCTCTTGCCTTCGAAACGATCCACGCCTTCGAGCGCGAGACGTCGCGGCTGGAAAGAGCCGACGCCCGCTGCAATCACCACCGCTCCCGCCGTGAAGCGCGTGCCGAGCGAGGTGGCAATGTGAAACTTGCCATCGGCCTGGGGCTTCAGTTCGGTCACTTCCTGACCGAGATGAAAAGAGGCGTTGAACGGCTTGACCTGTTCCAGCAGCCGATCGATCAACTCCTGAGCGCCGCACACCGGGAGCGCCGGAATGTCATAAATGGGCTTGTCCGGATAAAGCTCCGTGCACTGGCCGCCGACCTGGGCCAGCGAGTCGATGATGGCCGTCCGGATGCCGAGCAACCCGAGCTCGAAAATTTGAAATAAGCCCACGGGCCCGGCTCCGATGATCACTGTCTCCACGGAGTTGGCGGGCGCTTCGAAAGATTCCGACATGATGACGACGTTGCTCCGAATGTTCTGAAAATTTCACCGTAAAAAACGCTGCCGAATTGTAGCCGAACGAGCACTGGAAGGCGGCACCGGAAGCGCCCTCCCTGGGCCGCCCGTTGCCCGCCCATTGCCCGCCCGTTGCCCGCCCATGGCCCGCCCGTTGCCCGCCCACTGCCCGCCCACTGCCCGCCCGGGAATCGAGCCATTGCGAAACCGCGGGGATTTGCGCCACTCTGGACGGTGCATGTCCACCCTCATCTGGTTTCGTCACGACCTCCGGCTCGCGGACAATCCCGCACTCGCCGCCGCCGCCGCGACCGCAGAGCCGGTGATTCCCGTGTACATCTTCGCACCGCGCGAGGAATCCCCCTGGTCCCCGGGCGGCGCTTCGCGCTGGTGGTTGCACGAGAGCCTGTCGCGGCTCGACGGGAATCTTCGGGCCGTCGGCTCATCGCTCTGCATTCGCGCGAGTGAGGACTCGCTGACGACGCTCGTGGAGCTTGCCCGCGAATGCGGTGCGCGCCGCGTCGTCTGGAACCGCCGCTACGAGCCGGCAGTCATCGCGCGCGACCAAAAAATCAAGACCGCGCTGCGCGAAGCGGGGCTCGAGACCGCGAGCTACAGCGGCGCGCTGCTCCACGAACCCTGGACGATTCGCACCCAGAGCGGCGGACCGTTCCAAGTCTTCAGCGCCTATTGGCGGCACTGCAAAGAACTGGACGACCCGGCACCGCCCGAGCCCCCTCCCACGACACTGCGCGCCCCCGCTGCCTGGCCCAAGTCGCACCCGCTCGACCGCCTCGAACTGCTCCCGAAGCGGGCATGGCCCGCCGGACTCGAGGCCGCATGGACCCCCGGAAGCGACGCCGCGCATGTGCAACTCGAGCGGTTCCTCGAGCAGAGTTTCGACGACTACGGAAGCCGGCGCGATCGACCGGGCCTACGCGGCACATCGCGGATGTCGCCGCATTTGCATTTCGGCGAGATCGGTCCGCGTGAGATCTGGCACGCCGCGCGCCGATACGCGCTCGCGCACGGACGGCACAGCTCCTGGAAAGACTCGCAATTTCTCACGGAAATCGGCTGGCGCGAGTTCGCCCATCACCTCGTGTTCCATTTTCCGAAAACGCCCGAAGAACCGCTCAGGGCGAAATACGCCCGTTTTCCATGGAGATCGGACGCCGCCGGCTTGCGGGCCTGGCAACGCGGAGCCACCGGATATCCGATCGTCGATGCGGGAATGCGGGAATTATGGCGCACCGGATGGATGCACAATCGCGTGCGCATGATTGCAGGCTCGTTTTTGGTCAAGGATCTGCTGCTGCCGTGGACCGAGGGCGCTCGCTGGTTTTGGGACACCTTGGTCGACGCCGATCTCGCCAGCAACACGCTGGGCTGGCAATGGGTGGCGGGCTGCGGGGCGGACGCCGCGCCCTTCTTCCGGATCTTCAATCCGACCACCCAAGGCACGAAATTCGACGCCGCCGGCGACTACGTGCGCCGCTGGGTTCCCGAAATCGCCGGCCTGCCGAATGAATGGTTGCACCGTCCCTGGGAGGCGCCGGCACCGGTGCTGGAAGCGGCCGGTGTCACCCTCGGACGGACCTATCCGTTTCCCGTGATCGATCACGCGGTGGCACGGCAAGCCGCCCTCGCGGCATTCGCGGCGGTTAAATAGCACGTTCGATGCATATGGCACCAAGTTCGCGCCATGTTCGACTATTTTAAGCAGGAGGCAGGCGGCTCAAGATCTCGGCGGTGATCTCTCGATAGCCGCCGCCGAAATGATGGCCCCCGGACATCTTCACCGAGCTTCCAGCTGCTCCGGTCAGCTTTCCGCAGACTGCATCGGCATCCTGGCTGCCGTAGAGACATAAGTACGGGGAACCGCTCCAGCGCTCGAGTTCCGGTCTCGTGGGTAGGCCGCCCGTTGACTGCCGCAGCCAGTTCGAAAAATGGAACTGGAAGTCCGCGGTGCTGCTCAGGCCCAAAAGAGCCGTGAGCCCGACCATCCGGCGAGTGGCTGCAGGCAGCCGGTTGACCATGAACGGCAGCGTATCCGCTCCTTGCGAATAGCCGATCAGCAGCGCGCGGGACCTGCCCCAGAGGCTGGAGTAGTACTTGAGCACCCGATCGAGGTCCTGCGACGCGCCCTCGGGGGTGCGTGGCGACCAGAAATACTTGAGCGAGTCCCATCCCACGACCGGTATGTGGTTCTTCGCGAGCGCCTGCGAGACGCCTTTGTCGAGTCCCACCCAACCCCCGTCGCCCGACAAAAAGACGGCGAACCAGGGGCCCGTGCTGCCGTTCGCCGCCGGAATGGCGGTCAGCGGCAGACCGGCCACCGGCGAAGATTGCGTCCCCGTTGACGACACCCCGGGCGAGCCGGCGACCCGGGCGAACGCGGCATCGAATTGCGTTCCCCAGCGCCGTTCCACCGCATACCCGTGCCCGACCTTGGGTAATAGCACCGTTTCGGCGCCCAACACCTGCTCCATGAAGGACTTTGCCGGCACGGCGGGACATACCTGGTCGAGTTCCCCCTGCAAGGAGACCCAGGGACTCGGCAATTTCTTGGCCGGAACCAAGTGGACAGCCTCGACCTGTCCGTGGGAATCCAGCATTGGGGTCGACTCGACGCCGGACCCCCTGCAAAGCGGCTTCGCAAGCCCGAGATCGGTGCAAAAGCCGAGCGTCAGCAGGCCCTTGAAGAGCCCGTCGGGCGCCTCGGCGACCGTCGTATAGGCCAGCGTCGCGCCGGAGGAGTAGCCCACCAGGGTCGGCTGCACATAGGTCTTGAACTCCAGCTTGGATTGAATGAAATGGCTGAGATTCTCGAGATCCACGGCCGGAGATACGCATTTTTCCCTCGCCCGCTCGAGCTCGGCCAGGTAGTGGCTATTGTCGATGCCGACGACGAGCGCCCCCCGTTGCACGAGACGCCGGGTCATGGTCAGGACGCCGCGAGTCCACCCGCCATCGCCCGACAGGAACAGCACGACCTCGCTCGGCTGCCCGCTGGGACGGTATACGCTGACCTTCCCGAATCGCTCGTAGGGGAACACCGCCGACGGTTCTATGTCCGGTGCGGAACTCGCCGCCGACGCGGAGGCCGCCGCCGCGTCGGCGGAGGCGGCCGCCCCGCCCGAGGGGGCCCCGGCATCGGCCCGGACGGCCGCCCCGGCCGGAATCGCCATCGATAACACGGCGAATAGCAGCGCGCCGGTGGCGCTGCGCATGACGTGGGATTTCATCATCTCGGGGTCCTTCGCCTCCTACTTCGTCAACACCTTGCTGACTCCCCCCGATATCAGCGACGTCACGTCGAGCAGCGCGCCCGCCATCCCGAGTCCTCCCGGCGCGGCCAGATAGCGGGGCCGCCACACCGGCAGAAATTTCTCCTTGAACTTGCGCAATCCTTCGAAGGGATAGAACGTTTCGCCGTAGCGCTGCACCATTCGGCCGAGTTTGTGCCAGGCGGGTGCGAGCGCATGTTCTTCGAGCCCCGACAGCGGCGCCATCCCCAGGCTGAACCATTGATAATGCTGCGCCCTGCCCCAGAGCATGCACTCGACCAGAAGAAAATCGATCACACCCTTGGGCGCGGCTTCGTTGTAGCGCATGAGGTCGGCGGACAGCTCGGTGTCCGCCCCGGCGCGCAGGATATTCGCGAATGCCACGATCGCCCCCGCCCTGCGCACCACCGCAATGTCGAAGTGAGACAGGTAAGCCTCGTCGAAATATCCCAGGGAAAAGCGCTTCTCGGCGGTGTTCTTCGCTCCGAGCCATGCATCGGACACTGCGCGCAGCTCAGGCATGAGCGGCGCTGTGTGGGAACGCGGGACGACTTCGAATACCGCGCCGTCCTTCTGGGCTCGCCGGTGCGGATGGCGCAGGTCCGCGCGCGCGGCACCCTCGAGAGAGAAGTTGTCGAGCGGCACTCGCGCCTCCTCGCCGAGCTTGCTCAACGTCAAGCCGAGATCGATATACAGCGGAAGGTTGTTGGGCGTGATCTGGTAGAACACCGGCTCGACCGCCATGCCGTCGCACTTCTCGATGAACGTCCATACCAGCGACTCATAAAGCGCAGGCGGCCCCACCGGATCGCCCATCGACACCCAGCTGCTGCCGGACGCCTGATACATGATGAATGCCGTGCGCTCCGGATTGAATAGCAGATTTTTGTCGCCGAGCAGGGCGAGATTCGCGGAGGCATCGTGAGCGTTCTCGATCAGAACGGCGGCGCGCTCGAGGTCGGTCGGGCTCGGCGGCGAGATCGGCGGCTTGGAGGGCCGCAGCAGCCGCCACAGCGCATAAGCCGCGGCAACCATCGCCGCCAGCAGCAGTGCCCGCAAGCTCCGAGGCGCCGGGGAATCGAACGCGAACTCCCACCACAGGTCCCTGCTGTAAGGAACGTGGCGATAGTCGAACAGCACGAGCCACACCGCAGCCCCGAGAACCAAGAACACCGCGATGATCCAGGAGAGCGAGTAGCGCTGCTCGATGAGCGAGGCGCGCCTGCGAAAGCGTTCGCGCGCCGAGAGCAATCCGACGGCGACGGCCCCGAGAATGATCGCCTCTTCGTAATCGAAACCCTTGAGCAGCGACGTGAGAACGCCGGCGCACAGCAGCCACATCGTCAAATACCATGCGGCGTCGAGGCGGCGATAAAGGCCGTGCGCCAGCACCAAAAGACCGACGCCGACGGCGCTGCCCAGCAAATGAGACAGCTCCAGTACCGGCAGCGGAACGAAGTGACGCAGCCAATCCAGCCGATTGACCATGCCCGGGGTCGAGCCGGAAAACAGCAGCACCGCGCCGGCCCCGAATACCGCCAGCGCGCTCGCCTGCGGGGTGACGGCACTGAGCCAGGTACGCCCCAATTGGGCGACCCGCACCATGGGCCCGCGATGCGCCCAGAGCTCGTGAGCCCCGAGTAGCGCCAGCGCCACGGCAAACGGAATCAGATAGTAGATGATGCGATACGCGAGTAGCGCGCCGAGCAACTCATCGGCCGGCACCGTTCTGAACAGGAGCAGCAAGACGGACTCGAAAACGCCGACGCCCCCCGGCACATTGCTGATGATGCCGGCGGCGATGGCGATGATGAACATGGCCGCGAACGCTGGAAATCCGATATGCGCCTGCGCGGGCAGCAGCGAAAACAGGACCCCGGCCGCGCAAAGCAGGTCGCCGGAGGCCACCCCGATCTGCGCGAACGCGATGCGCGGGCTCGGAATGGGAATGACGAACTTGCGCCAGCGCAGCGGCTCATGCCGGCTGCACGCCAGGACCAAATAGGCCATTACTCCGACGAGCAGCATGCATCCCGCCAGCACGATGAGCGAGCGGTGCATGTGGAGCACCGAGCCCGACAGGGCAGCCTCCGACAATAACGACAAGCCCAACAGGGCGGCGGAGCCGAGTGCGAATGTCAACGTGCCGAACGCGACCACCGTCGCGATCTGCTTGGGCGACAGACCGAGCATGGAGTAGGCGCGGAAGCGGATTGCCCCGCCGCTCAGGGTGTTCACGCCCACGTTGTGGCCTATCGCGTAGCCCATGAATGAGACCAGCGCGAGCCGCGGATAAGGCAGCCGGGCGCCCGCGAACCTGAGTCCCAAGGCGTCGTACAGCGTCAACACGCCGTAGCCGGCCGCCGTCAGGAGAATGGCGCTCCCGAGTTGGGAGGAGCGGATGGCCCGCATGTGCGCCAGGATGTCCTGCCACCGGTACTGGCCGATGACATGATGCAGCCACCACAGGGCGATCCCGAAGAGGGCGATCCCAAGCAGTGTCGTCCATGCCGGAACCTTTCGAATTGTGTGTGGGAGCGTCAAGGCGCGTATCGTATCAGGGCTCTCGGTGCCCAAGGTGCGTCCGGCTGCCCGGGCGGGGGCCTCCACTTCCCCGCGGAAACTGATAGGGTTACGTTCATGGGTCTGCAACATGAAGGTAAGGGCACATGAGTTCCGTGAACGATGGGCGTCAAGCTGCTATGGATCCGGGTCAGATTTACCGCGAAGAGACGTTCACCGACCGCAGGGTAGGCACTATCCGCCGGTTGACTCCGGTGACCGCCGATGGCGCCGACGATGCCGCCCGGCCCGTGCTATACGTCGGACAGGCACAGGTCATGACGCCGATGGGAGCGGTACCGATCAGCTTCGAGCTCGACGGGGCTACCCTGAGCGCCGCGATCGCGAAGTTCGGCGAGGCCGCCGAGCAGGCCGTCCAACAGACCGTGCGCGAGCTGCAGGAACTGCGGCGCGAGCAAGCCTCGTCCTTGGTGATACCCGATTCGGCCGGAGGAGCCATACCGGGCGATCTCATGGGCCGGGGGCGGCCGCGGCGTTGACGGCGCTGGATTCCAGCATTTCCCAGCGCGCGTAGGCCGCCTCCAATTCTTCTGCGATGCGGCGCCACCGCTCGGTGGTATCGCGCGCCTCGTTCGGCTGATTCTGAAAAAACGCGGGATCGCCGAGCAGCGTTTGCAGCGCAGCCTGCTCCGCCTCGAGCCGTTCGATCGCGGCGGGCAGGGCGTCGAGCTCACGCTGTTCCTTATAGGAAAGCTTCCGCGGCTTCGAAGCGCCGGCATCGTCGCTCGGCCTCACGGCCTTCTTGAGCCGAGGCTTCGCGCTCGCGGCATCGGCACGCGCCTGCCGCTGCCGAACGGCATCACTGTACCCCCCGACGTATTCACCGATCCGCCCGGCGCCTTCGAACACCAAGGTGCTGGTCACCACATTGTCCAAAAATTCACGGTCGTGGCTGACCAGCAACAAGGTTCCCGCGTAGTCGGCGACCAACTCCTCCAGAAGATCCAGAGTCTCGGCGTCGAGATCGTTGGTGGGTTCGTCCATCACCAACAGATTGCTCGGCTTCGCGAACAACTTCGCCAGCAGTAGCCGGTTGCGCTCGCCGCCCGAGAGCATCGACACGGGTGCGAGCAAACGCTCCGGAGGAAACAGGAAATCCCGCAGATATCCGGATACATGGCGCGGGCGTCCGCCGATGTCGATCATGTCGCCGCTTCCCGCCGTGACGTTGTCCATGATGGATGCGGCTGGATCGAGCGATTCGCGCTGTTGGTCGAAGTACGCGACCTTGAGAGAGGTTCCGCGGTAGATCGTGCCTCGCTGCGGCTCGGTCTCGCCGACCAGAAGCTTGATCAGCGTGCTCTTGCCGCAGCCGTTCGGTCCTATGATGCCTATGCGGTCGCCGCGCATGATGCGCGCGGAGAAATCCACGATGAGGGGCCCGGCGCCCACGTCGAAGCAGACATCCCTCGCCTCGAACACCAGTTTCCCGGACGGCGATGCAGCCTCGGTCTTGAGATCGACCTGGCCGAGAACCTCGCGCCGCTCGCGCCGCTCGATCCGGAGCTGCTTGAGCGCGCGCACCCTGCCCTCGTTTCGGGTTCGGCGCGCTTCCACACCTTGGCGAATCCAGACTTCCTCCTGAGCGAGCTTCTTGTCGAACAAGGCGGCATGCTTCGCCTCCACGTCGAGCGCAGCGCGCTTCTCGAGCACGTAGGTGTCGTAGTTTCCGGACCACTCCCGCAGCTGTCCGCGGTCCAGGTCCACGATGCGTGTCGCCAACCTGCGTACGAAAGCGCGGTCATGGCTGACGAAGAGCAGTGCGCCTGCAAATTCGGACATCAATTCCTCGAGCCAGGTGATGGCATCGATGTCCAGATGGTTGGTCGGCTCGTCCAGCAACAACAGGTCGGGCTCGGTCACCAGCGCCCGTCCGAGCATGGCGCGGCGCCGCCAGCCCCCGGACAGGGAGCCGAGCGTGGCGCCGGGATCGAGCCCGAGCCGCGCGATGATCTGATCCGTGTTGATGGCGGCCTGCCAATCGCCCTCCAAGCTCACCGCGGCCGCCTCGCGCATGATCAGCTCGCGCACGGTATCGCCGCTCGCCGCCGATACTTCTTGGGCGAGACTCGCCACCTTCGCGCCGGGACGGATCCACAGCTCACCGCCGTCGGGCACGATCTCGCGAGCGACGAGCTTGAGGAGCGACGATTTGCCCTCTCCGTTGCGTCCAAGCACGCAGACCCGCTCGCCCCGGGCGACCTGCAGGCCGACACGGTCCAGCAACGGCTTCGCGCCGAAACTCAACGAAACTTTATCCAAACGGACGATTTGCATGGGCGGCGTATGGTAAGCGGCTTCGCCGGCTAACTCACGCTCAAATTCCAACCCCTCCGGCGCGGCAGGTAGGATTACGCTGACTTGCTTTTTTTGGCTTTTCCGTCGACATTGAAACCACAGACGGGGGCCACCCTCGACATTTTCCCTATGGACACCGCAACCCTTCTGCCGCACGAACGTCGATCATGAGCCCGTCTCTCTCTGCGATTGCCGTCATCCTGAACGTGCTCGTCATCGCGGTCGCCGCTGCCCTGACTTATCGCTATCTGCACCGGCGCGCGCTCCAGACCGCGGAGCTGCGCAGCCAGAAGCAACGGCTGGAACAGGAGGTTGCGGAGCGCACACGGGAGCTTGCGGAACTCTCGACCCACCTGCAGAGCGTTTCCGAACGCGAAAAAGCCGGCCTTGCACGCGAGTTGCACGATGAATTGGGCGGCCTGCTCGTCGGGGCCCGGATGGATATTTCCTGGGCGGAACAACACCTCGGCGCGGGCGACGTGGACCTCAAGCAGCGCCTCAACCGCGTGCAGCAGAACCTGTCTGCCGGCATCGATCTCAAGCGTCGCATCATCGAAGAGCTTCGCCCCACGCTTCTCGACAATGTGGGATTCATCGCCGCTCTGCGTTGGCAGCTGAAGGAAACGTGCGTGCGCGCAGGGCTGAAGTGCAACGAATACTTCCCGGGCGAGGAGCCGAATCTCACCGCAGACGCGGCCATTTCGCTATTCCGCATTGCGCAAGAATCGTTCGCAAGCATCATCAAACTGGGTGCGGCGAAGACGGTGGATGTAACCGTGGACATCGATGAGGACTTCGTCGTGTTCCGCATCACGGACGACGGCCGGGGAATATCGGACTCGAGCTCCGAGAGCGACGTCCATGTGCTGGCCTCCATGCGCCATCGCATTCGGGCGCTGGAAGGCACCTTCGACATCTCCAGCTCCGGAAGGGGCGGCATCCTCGACGTACGGATTCCGGCGGCCCGGGCGCTGCGCCCGATCGCCGAGAACGAGCTGCTTTAGAGGATCCCGGGTCTTCGTGCTCAAGGCAGTTCCGGCATCGTGTTGGGCCATGGCCTCGCTCTGCGCCGCGGCGCTGTGTTCGCCGGCGGCGCGTTGCGCCGATCGGCACGCACTTCAGGAGATCGTCCAGGAGCACTGTGTGGTGGATTGGATCTCGCGGCGTGACCCCGCCCCCTGCTTGCAGGTCGTGATCCCCGATTCAGGGCGACAAGATACCGGGTATGCCGTCCTCGCGGACCGCAAAGGCGGCGCACATTTTCTACTCATCCCGACGCGGAGCATTCCCGGAATCGAGAGTCAGGTCCTCTACGAACCCGGCGCACCGAACTATTTCTCCTTCGCGTGGGAAGCCCGCGGCCGTCTGACCGATGTGTCGGGGCGCAGCGTGGCGCGCGGTGCGGTGGGTCTTGCGGTCAACCCGCCGAATGCGCGCAGTCAGGACCAGCTACACATTCACATCGAATGCCTGAGCATCGAGGTGGTCCGAGCGATCGACCAGGCGTCCGCTCGGCTCGGCGCCGCGTGGATGACGGTGCGCATCGGCGGCGCGCCTTTCGATGCGCGGCGAATCATGGGCGAGGAGCTGGGTGACCGCAACCCTTTCCAGATATTGGCGCGGGACATTCCGGATGCTCGGCTCGGCCCTGCCAATTACACCTTGCTGCTCGCCGGCAAGCAATTTCGCGATGGGCCGGGCTTCGTGCTGCTCGCGGGCACCGAACGCGCCGCGGAGCTTTTGTTGGATTCGACCTGCGCCGCCGCCGCGGCGGGGGGTGCGGCGTGACGGATTGCGACGAGCCTGCATGGCTCCGTATCGGCCGGGAGCTTCGATCCATCGCGCAGATCGGGCTCACGTTTTGTCGTGACCCTTTCGACCGGCTGCGCTACGAGCGCATCCAGGAGCTCGCCGCCGCGGTGATCGCTCAGGGCTCCGGGCGAACCGACCCGGGTCTCCTCGAGTACATACGGCACGATACGGGCTATGCCACCCCGAAAGTGGATGTCCGCGCCGCGGCATTCGTCGACGGCCGGGTGCTTTTGGTCCGAGAAGTGAGCGACGGGGCGTGGACCCTGCCCGGAGGCTGGGCCGACGTGAGCGATTCGCCGGCCGAATCGGTGATCCGGGAGGTCTTCGAGGAGTCGGGTTTCGAAGCGCGCGCCGTCAAGCTCGCGGCGGTTTACGACTTCCGCAAGCGCAACCGGCCTCGTCATGTCGACTCCATCTACAAGTTATTTTTCATTTGCGAGATCACCGGCGGCAAGGCCGTACCGAGCATCGAGACCAGCGAAGTGGCATTCTTTGGGCGCGACGAGCTGCCGCCGCTGTCCACGGGACGCACGACGGCGGAGCAGATCCGCCGCATGTTCCAGCATGCCGCGGATCCGGATCTACCGGCCGACTTCGATTGAGGTCTCGGACGGGGACAGGCCGCGCTTCCTGCGGTGTGCGATCCAACGATACACCGGGACGCAGGCGCCGAGCACCAGCGCCGCGGTCGCTCCCGAGCGCGGATCCTCCATCACCGTCGCAATCAAGATCAGCACGCAGCCCAACAGCACGATCCCTGTCGTGAACGGGAATCCGAATGCCCGATACGGCCGCTCCAGAGCGGGTTCCCGGCGGCGCAGGACGAAGACGGCCGCGTATGCCGCGATGTAGGTGAGCAGAAACAGCACCGTCGCGAGGGCGACGATTTGCTCGAACGTGCCGGTCAGGATGAGCCCGATGGCCGCCGCGCTCGATACCGCCAGAGCGATGCGCGGCGTGCCGCCGGCGCTGACCGCGGCCGCCTTCGCGGTGAACAGGCCATCCCGCCCGATCGCGAGCAAAATGCGCGGCGTCATGAGCAACGTGGCGTTGACGAGGCTCAGTACGGTCAGCAGCGCAATGACCGTCACCAGTTCGGCGCCGCCGCGCGGCAGTACGAGCCGGGCCGCATCGGCCGCGGGTAATTGCGAGCCTGCCAGTACGGGGAGCGGCACCACTCGGAGCACGGCGGCGTTGATCAACACGTACAGCACCGTCAGCACGAGCGTTCCTCCGATGATGGCCCGCGGCATGGTGCGTCCGGGATCGGTGCTTTCCTCCGCGAGGTAGATTGGCGAATACCACCCGTCGTAGGTGACCATCACCGCACGCAAGGCCGTCACCGCTGCCGCCGCCACGCCCATCGAGAAGAGCGGCAGCTGCGCGGCGCTCATCGGCACGGGCGCATGGGATGAGGCCGCGGGTGCCATGAAGCAGGCGACGATCAATATCAGCATCATCAGGCCGATGGTGACGCTGATGAATCGAGTGATGGCGCTGCCGATCCCAAGCCCCACCCACTGCAGGGCGCTGAGCCCGACGATGATCATGACGGCTCCCGTCCGAGTGAAGTGCGCGGCGGGCGGCCAGAGCGCGCCTAAGAATGCCGTCGCCGTCATGGATACGTACGCGAGGGCGGCGGTCTGATTGAACCAGTCGCTCCAACCGACCAGAAAACCGATCCCATTGCCGAAGGCACGGCGCGCATACACATAGAATCCCCCGGCCCGCGGCAGCATCGCCGAGAGCTCGGACACGGAAACGGCCCCGAGCAGCGCATAGAGGCCGCCCAGCATCCAGAACAGCAGGATCGCATGCGCATCGCCGAGAGCGGCGGCCAGCGTTCCCGGCAGGCGCAAGATCCCGGCGCCCACCGTACCTCCGAACACCATGGCGAGACCGAAACCGAGCCCCAATATCCGTCGCAAGGGGCGAGCGTTCGGGGACGCTTTTTCTGGGATCACATTGACACCGCCGTAATCGCGTCGACGGCGGATGGTAGCATCAGCGGATCGGGCCTGCGGCGCCCCGTTCCGAGGGCCGCGACCTATACGCCGCCCCGGCTCTATGTGATCCTGTCGGCAGATTTGCGGCCTACCGGAACGAATGACCTTCCGTCCGGACCGAGAATGTGAAAAATAGCCAAATGACGGCGATCCCTGGTAACAAGCGATGAAGTTCAGACTGAAGGCGTTTGGCGCGCATCTTCTGTGCAGCGCCTTTGCGCTCACCCTGGTTCTGGGCGCACTTTATCTCGGCTGGTATCACTGGCCGGGTTGGCACCTGACGGAAGCGACCCACGTGGTTCTGGTGATGGTCGGGGTCGACGTGGTGGTCGGCCCCTTGATCACCTTGATCATCGCCAACCCGCGCAAACCTCGCCGAGAGCTCGCCCGCGACATTGCGATGGTCGTGATCGTGCAGCTGACGGCGCTCGGTTACGGCACGACGACGCTCTGGAGCGGGCGTCCGCTCTATTACGCGTTTTCCGTCAATTCTCTGCAGGTCGTACAGGCATCCGATATCGATCCGGCCGCGGCAAGCACGGCGCGCAAGCAAAAATTGGAATTGGCACCGCATTGGTACAGCTTGCCGCGGTGGATTTGGGCGCCCTTCCCCAAAGACCCAAAGGAAGCCGACAGGATATTCCAGGGTCTCATGCAAGGTGGTTACGACATCGCCGGATTGCCGCAGTACTACAAAACGTGGCAGGAAGGGTTGCCGGAGCTTCGCACGCAATTGCAAAAAGTGGGCGACATCCGGTTCTTCTCCCCCAAGGCGAGGGCTGTTTTGACGAAGCGCATGCAGGCGGCGGGCCTTGCCACCGGTCAGGCCAACGCCATCGCGCTCACGGGCAGAGGCAGCTCGCTTTTGGCGGTGATCGATCCGCGCAGCCTCAAGCTTCTCGCGATCATCGAGGCAAGCTAGCGGCCGCCGCCGATATGCAATCCGTATCCATCATCGGTTGCGGATACACGGGCCGGCGCTTGGCCGAGCGGTTGCTGAAGTCGGGAGCCCGTGTACGCGGGTTCGCGACGCGGGCAGAGAGCCTGAGGGACATCGCCGCTACCGGCGCCGAGGCGCTGCCGCTCGATCTGGACGCGACGATCGTTCCCACCGATTTCGACGGCGCAGTCGTGTATTACTCCGTACCTCCGGCGCCGCACGCGGATGATCCTCGGCTCAATCGATTTCTGGCCGGCGTGTCGGGGACACCGGCACGCCTCGTTTATTTGAGCACCACGGGCGTATACGGCGACCGGGCCGGCGGCCGGGTCGATGAGGAAACCCCACCCGCGCCGCTGACGGAGCGCGCCATGCGACGGCTGGCGGCCGAGAACGCGGTGCGCGCGTGGGCGGACTCGCAGCGCGTATCGTGGTGCATCTTGAGAGTGGCAGGCATCTACGGCCCTGGCCGTTTGCCGCTCGATCGGCTGCGTAGCGGGGTGGCTGCCATCGTCCCGCGCGAAGCGACGCCCGGCAACCGGATCCACGTGAGCGATCTCGTGACGGCGTGCGTCGCCGCGGGCTTCGCGAAAATCGCGGATCGGCGAATCTACAATGTGACCGACGGGAGCGATGACAGCTC
>Ga0187863_10000565_pt1 | contig 31170 bp, 29 predicted proteins | sample June2016WEW_11_1_FD_132975 | JGI IMG/M metagenome (GOLD analysis project Ga0187863, IMG submission 132975) | Peatland microbial communities from SPRUCE experiment site at the Marcell Experimental Forest, Minnesota, USA - June2016WEW_11_10 | ecosystem: Environmental > Terrestrial > Soil >...
CCATCGATGCGAGGCACGGCCGCGCCAATAATGTTGGAAGCGTGGGGAAGTGTATCGCTCGCCATTGTGATCTCCTTGAAGCCGCGATCCGTCCAGGGTTGATTTACGGTCTCGTAAGAGAAACCTGGTTACTCATTTCGAAATCTAGGCAGTTGCGAGCTTGAGCGTGCGGACCAGGCAGCGCCTTGCCAGTTCAACCTTGAAGGCATTGTCGGTACGGGGCTTTGCGGCGGCAAGCGCGGCTTCGGCTGCTTTTCGAAACGTTGCAGCATCTGCGGCTTTGCCCATCAGAGCGGCTTCGGCCTCGTGCGATCGCCAGGGCTTTGTACCCACACCACCCATTGCAACCCGCACATAGCGGATGTGTCCTCCCTCGACCTTGGCGACGACAGCGGCCGAGGAAAGCGCGAACTCGTAGCTGGCGCGATCCCGCAGCTTGAGATACACCGACTTCGATCCTTCAATCGGTTTAGGCAGATCGACATACGTGACCAATTCGCCCGGTGCCAGCGCGTTCTCGATGTTGGGCGTATCGCCGGGCAGCTTATGGAACTCGGCAAAGGGAATCGGCCGCTTTCCCTTCGGGCCTTCCACGTGGATCACGGCCTCGAGAGCGGCCATCGCCACGCACATGTCAGAAGGATGCGTCGCGATGCAGTGCTCGCTGGTGCCTAGAATCGCATGTGTTCGGTGAAATCCTTCAAGCGCTGCGCAGCCGGTGCCGGGCGTGCGCTTGTTGCAGCCATAACCGCCAGGTGTCCCGGCGCTCGGCTCGCGGAAATAGGCGCACCGCGTCCGCTGCAGCAGGTTGCCACCGGTAGTAGCCATGTTGCGCAGCTGCGGAGACGCCCCGGAAAGAAGAGCCTCCGACAGCACTGCGTATTTATCCTTCACATCGGCATTCCAGGCCAGATCGGAGTTGCGAACCAGCGCGCCGATGCGCAATCCGCCGTCCGGCAGCGGTTCTATTTTGTCCAACGGCAGCAGATTGATATCGACCAGTGCAGCCGGCTGCTCGACGCTGAGCTTCATCAGGTCTACGAGAGTGGTGCCCCCGGCAATAAACTTGCCTGAAGGTGCACCGGCCAGTGCCTTATCGACGCTCGATGCCTTGACGTAGTTAAAAGTCTGCATGGTGTCTTCTCCTTCGTCAGGCTTGCGCCCGCACGCGCTTCACCGCGGCAACAATATTGGTGTAGGCGCCGCAGCGGCAAATATTGCCGGCCATGGCGTGCTTGATATCTTCATCCGCGGGTCCGATCGGCTCTTTGAGCAGTGCAACCGCGCTCATGATCTGGCCGCTGGTGCAGTAGCCGCATTGATAGCCGTCATGTTCCACGAACGCCGCTTGCATCGCGTGCAGGTTGTCGGGCTGTCCAATCCCTTCAATTGTGGTGATTTCATCGCCTTCATGCATCACCGCGAAGGAGAGGCAGCTGTTCACCCGGCGACCATTCACATGCACAGTGCATGCGCCGCATTGGCCGTGATCGCAGCCCTTTTTTGTGCCGGTAAGATGGATCCGCTCGCGCAGCGTATCAAGCAACGTGGCGCGCGTATCCAAGCCCCGCAGCGTGTAGTCCTTGCCATTGATGCGGAGAGAGACTGTCGTGGTTCCCGCGGCGTCTGTCGTCTCATCGGCCCCGGGAGCAATCACTGGAGCAGCTGCAGCTAACGGGGCAGCACCAGCCAGAAGCCCCGTCGCGCCAATGCCGGAAAGAAACGACCGGCGACTGAACCGCCCGCCGCTCGCCGTAGAATTGGGCGGAGGCAACGGCTCCAACTCCACCGTCTGCTGGTCCGGAGCCAGCTCCTTTTGAGGCGATTGGGCGCGCAGGTGCTTGAGATGCAGAGGAAGCGTATCTGCCACAAGGGACCTCCTCGGGACGAATCCCGTGCCGCCATCCTACCCGAGTCTCGACAAGGGTAGAAAGGGTGATTCGACGAGGAACGAAGAATCATTCTCGTCGAGTGAAAAGACCGAATCGAAACGTGGAGAATCGTCGCGAATCGGTAGTTCGGTTCTTCCAGGGCCTGCTTCAAGAATCCAGGAACAGATCACCACACCCAGGAAGCTAAACGTTGACCAATGCCTTCATCGCCGGCACGTACCGGTCGCCGGATACGGCGTCCGGGGGGAATATTTCACGCAAAGAATTTACCACTTCTGGAGAAAGCGCGAAATCTACTGCAGCCGCATTTTCCTCAAGGTACTTTCGGCGCTTCGTTCCGGGTATCGGAACAATATCCTCGCCCTGCGCCAGCACCCAGGCCAGCGCAAGTTGACCGGGCGTCATGCCCGCAGCCTCTGCATACTGCCTGACCTCTGCAACCAGCTCTAGGTTGCGTTGGAAGTTCTCGCCCTGGAAACGGGGACTGTTCCGGCGATAGTCGTCGGGGTCGAAGTCGTCAGGGCTCTTGATCGCACCAGTCAAGAATCCCCGCCCCAGCGGACTGTAAGCGACAAATCCGATCCCGAGGCGACGGCAGGTGGGCAGAATTTCCGGCTCCGGGTCCCGCGTCCAAAGGGAGTATTCAGTCTGCAGCGCGGTGATGGCATGGACACGATGTGCACGCTCAATAGTCGCCGGTGCCGCTTCTGAGAGCCCAAGATAGCGGACCTTGCCTTCCTCGATCAGCCGCGCCATGGCCCCCACTGTCTCTTCAATAGGAGTCTTGGGATCGACGCGATGCTGGTAATAGAGGTCGATGGTCTCGATGCCAAGTCTCTGAAGGCTGCCTTCGACCGACTTGCGTACATAGGCGGGGCTGCCATCGACGCCCCGGCGCGTCGGATCGGACGGGTCGCGCACAATGCCAAACTTGGTCGCGACAAAGAATCGATTCCGCCGCCCCTTGAGCGCCTTGCCCACCAGGATTTCGTTTTTGTGAGGGCCGTAAACATCCGAAGTATCGAGAAAATCGATACCCAGTTCAAGAGCGCGATCGATGGTGGCCAGGGATTCCTGGTCGTCGCGCCCACCATAGAATTCGCTCATGCCCATGCAGCCAAGGCCAATAGCCGAGACCACCGGACCATGCGAGCCCAACCTGCGGGTCTTCATGGTGACTACCTCTGAGTGTTTTGATGCTCGTCAGCCAACGGGCTCAAGCGCGCGATCGACTTCCGGTTCGGCCAGGACCGGGTTGGTAACACGAATGCGCTCTTCGATCATCTTGTAGTTGGCAATCTTGTGTGTGAGGAGCGCGTGGGCCCGCTGCAATTCTACGATCTGTTCGGCAATGCCGGCTTGATGGTCTTCAAGAATCTTGCGCCGCTCAAGCGACGTGGCATCGCCCAGTTCGCGCAGCTCGGCATAACGCTGCATTTCGCGAATCGGCATGCTCGTCGCCCGCATGCAATGGAGGAAGTGGAGCCAGGCCTCGTCGGCCTCGGAATAGCGCCGGTGACCGTTGCGCGCGCGTCCTACCGGCTGAATCAGCCCTACGCGCTCATAGTAGCGAAGCGTGTGCGCGGTCATTCCGCACCGCTCTGCCATGCTTCGTATGGTGTATCCCGGGTTCTGCATAACATCACCGTACAACTTAAAGCGCGCTCGAAGTCAAGCGCTCTGCAGGCTTCCGAAGCTGGGCTCGCCCTAAAGGCAAGAAACATCCACGTCGCGCGGGAAAGCCGGACGCCATAACTATTGCGCCTTCAATCACATGTTGAAGTCGCCGCAATCAGCAGCCGGGATTTGCTTAACAATTCTTAAGAAAGAAACGAGATCAGAATCGGGGACTGTGAAGGGCATAGCAGGCGCTTCAATCTCGTATGATCGAACCGGGAAGACCGTTGGGTGACGCGATCGTGGCTGTGGAGGCAGGGACGCAGAAGGGCGTCGATACCGAGCTGTACAAGAAGATGCTGGCCGTGGCCCTCGAAGAGGCTCAGCAGGGCCGCGTCGAAGGCGGCATTCCGATCGGCGCAGCGCTCTTTAAGCGCACGGGCGAGTTGGTCAGCCGCGGGCACAACCGGCGTGTGCAGCAGAACGATCCCAGCGTGCATGGCGAGACGGATGCCTTTCGGCGTGCGGGCCGCCAGCGCAGCTATCGCGACATGGTAATGGTGACCACCCTTGCTCCCTGTTGGTATTGCAGCGGGCTGGTGCGGCAATTTCGGATCGGCACGCTTGTGGTGGGCGAGAGCCGCACGTTTGCCGGCGGACTGGACTGGCTGCGCGAGAATGGCGTTGACGTCATCGACCTGGATGATCGCGCCTGCCGGGAACTGCTCGAGGGCTACATTGCCGAACACCCCGAAGTCTGGAACGAAGACATCGGGGAAGAGTAAGTGGTTCGAGTCTTCTGACCGGTTGGATGGTTTAAACGGGCACGACTTCACAAGCTGCGGACAAAGCTCGATGCGGAGGGAGGCGGGGTTTCAACCACCGCAACAAGCCAGCAGCGCTCGAACGCTCAATCCTGTACAGTGGTTCTGACTCGGAGGGACAATGCAACGGCGGAAATTTCTCGCGGCTTCTCTAGCCTCTTCGGCTGCGGCCATGTTGGGGGGAACACAAATGCGTGCTGAACACACACGCGAGTTCTATCAGCTTCGCCGCTACTTTCTGCAGTCCGGTCCGCAGCAGAAGCTGACTGAAACGTATTTGAGCGGCGCGCTGATTCCGGCCCTGACGCGCATGGGTATGGGGCCGGTCGGCGCCTTCCGCGTCGACATCGGTCCCGAAACGCCGACCTATGACATATTGATCCCGGCCTCGGATCTGGCCGCGCTCGCCGAAGTGGATCTGCATCTTGCGCAGGATACTGAATTCCTGAAAGCAGCAGATCCCTTCTGGAGTGCGCCTGCGACCGCGCCGGCTTTTCAGCGCGTGGAGTATTCGCTCCTCTCGGCATTTGAAGGATGGCCGAAGCTGACCCCTCCGCCCTCCTCGGCCACCAAAGCGAAGCGGATCCTCCAGCTTCGCACCTACGAGAGCCCGAGCTACAAAGACCACGTGGTCAAGGTGCAGATGTTCCACTCCGGCGAGTTTGAGATTTTCGCCAAAGCCGGCTTCCACATGGTCTTCTTTGGCGATGCGCTCGCTGGTCCCCGCATGCCGAACCTGACCTACATGCTGAGCTTTGCCGACAGCACAGAGTTGGACGCAAAGTGGGATATCTTCCGCAATGATCCGGATTGGAAGAAGCTTTCTGCCGATCCACGCTTCGCCTATGAAGCGATCGTTTCGAATATCACGAATCTGATCCTGAGCCCGCTGGAAGCATCGCAAATCTAGAGCTGGGGCAGCGGCGAATGCCAAACTGCTCCGTGCCCCATCCTTTCGCTTTCTTTCTGGCGAAAGGGTGGGAAAGCACGGACCCATTCGGGAAGCGACCATAGGTACGAACAGGGGTGCCCCATGTCTCGCTTCTGAGACATGGGAAAGCACGAACCCGCACCGACTGCTGTCATCCTCAACGGAGCGCAGCGAAGTCGGGGTCCCCGGCGACAGGTCTTCGTCGCAGGGGTGAAGAAGTCGAAGGACCTGCTGCTCGATATCGTGGCGAAAGGGTCGGTAAGCTCAGACCTCAACAAGCGAGGACGGGGAATCTGGAGCGATCCGAGTCGGGATCGTTTACGGCACAAACTTCAGCGAATACGCGGTCGTTGGGTCGATCGACCCATGCAGAATCCCGAGCGATTTCAGTTGCTCGTAGCTGATCTGCCACCGGGCCGCTGTCATTCGTCCGGTTTGCGCACCGCTCGGATCGCCCCCGGTAATGAATCCGCCATCCCGCAAAGCCTGTGCAGTGTAAGCCTCCTGCGCGGGATTCAGCGCGGGGTTCAGCTTCAGCAGATATTCATTTGTCGGGCCGGGATTATGCAAATACTCCTGCCACCCACGGATGCTCGCCCGCACAAACTTCGCCACGATGTCTGGATGCTGCGCGACGAAATCCTGCGTAGTGAACTGAACTCGGTAAGGATCGTAGCCGGATGAGCTGATAAGAATTGTGCGAACGTCGGCGCCGGCCTGCTTGGCGAAGAACGGCTCGCTGGTGATAAATATCTGCTGGACGTAGTTCGGATCAGCGAGAAAGTTCGCGATCGACAGCGTCGATGGAATCTGGCGAACCTGGTGCAGGTTGTACCGCGATATAACGTACTTGAGCCAGGTAGCGCCTGTTTGGGCGGCGATGGTCTGGCCTTCAAGGTCCTTGAAGTCATGAACCGGCGCATTCTTGTGGACCATGACAGCCTGCGGATCGTGCTGCATCGTCGCCGCCACAGCAATGAGCGGCAGCCCGTTCGAGTCCCACTCCAGAATCTGGTCGCTTGAGCCGAGGCCGAAGTCCGCCTTTCCCGTAGAAACAAGTTGCGCGACGCTGCCATATTGCGGCAATGGCAGAAGCGTCACATCGAGGCCTTCCGCATTGTAATAACCATCGAGCGCTGCGGTGAAAAACCCCCCGTGCTCGGGCTGCGGATACCAGTCAAGCTGCATGCGCACCGGTGTGAGGCCGCTGTTTGACGATTGCTGCGATCGGCAGCCGGTGAGAAGCAGCGCCAGGACGAAGATCGCAGTCAATGCGGCCGAGAGAAATCGTAGGTATCTCACTGCTGGACCTCAGAGAAACTAGGGCTGTGACCGCGTGTCTTTGTACCATCTCCGTGCCCCATCCATTCGACTTTCTTCTGGCGAATGGGTGGGAGGGCACGAACCTCAAAGTGCGAATTCACGCGGTCCGCGAACTAGGGCTTGAAATGAAACGTATCACGCAATCGGTTGCTCGGCTGCCCTCTTTCTCTGGGCGCCGATCCGCGCGGCGAGCTCCAGCAAAGGCTCGTCATTCCCGCGGGCCGCGGCCAATTGCATGCCGCCCGCTCTACCGGGGAGGGTGACGACTGGTACGCCGGCGAGGCTGAACGGCGTTGTGTAGCGCAGTAAACGCGTGCGCGTCTGACTGTGATCTGCTCCTACCGTGAGGCGGGAAACAGGTGTGGCAGGCATCAGAAGCAATTCGTGCGTCGAGAAAAGCTCGTCGATATGTGAATTGAAATCGGCGTGACGCTGGCGTAGCGCAACAATCTCTGCCTCGCTGATGCGCAATCCCCATTCCAGCCGTTCGCGAATGGCTGGCTGGAATTCATCGAAATGGCCGGCGTGAATGCGCGCAGCCTCCCACGCCTGGATCGGCGCAAAGATCTCGAAGGAACCAGTCCACCAGGCCGGATCGAACTCGAATTTTCGGAGGCCGAGCGATTCAAGGTCGGCGGCAGCCCCGTGCAGGGAGTCCACAATCTCCGGATCGCAATCGTGCAAGAACTTGTCGTCGATTACGGCAAAGCGGTTGAAAGCCGCGCGCGGCTCGACATGCCCTGGCGCGAATACCGCCCCAAGCAGCGGCGCGTCCTCGAGATCTCTAAAAAGCCACCCCATCGTGTCGAAGGCTTGCGCTAGATGCGCTCCGCCACGCCAGTCGCCGCGTCCCAACGACGCTCGGTAGCCAGCTAAACCGCACAGCGACGCGGGCGCGCGCACGGAGCCACCCGTGTCCGTGCCAATCGCAGCGACGGCCGAGCCCTCCAGTACGCTGGCCGCCGCACCGGAAGACGACCCACCGGTGAGTGCCCCGGCGTCACCCGGTTGCACACAATCGCCGAATTCAGGATTTTCGCCGGTGATGCCATAGGCCAGCGGATGAAGATGTGTCTTGCCGGTTATGACCGCACCTGCTGCACGCAGCCGCTCCACAAGCCATGAATCGCGCGTCGCAATTCCGTTCAGGTCGCGATAGAAGTGAACGCCGCAGCTCGTGGGCGCACCGGCCAGATCGAAGCAGTCTTTTACGGAGATGGGCAAGCCCCAAAGTGCGTCGCGGCCATCGCCGAACGGTCCGCCTTCGCCCTTCGGCATCCGCTCAATGCGTTTTGCCTCGGCAAGGGTCCACGCAGGATCGCGCCAGAGATACGTATTCTGACCCGCATTCCGATTCGCAGAGGCCAGAGCCTTCTCGGCCAGATCAGAGGGCCGGACGCTGCCCTCCGCGAGCGCTGTCCTGAGGCTACGGAGCGTCCATGGGAGTGCGGTCATACTGCGATTGTAGGTGCTGATTGCCGGTATCGGATCGAGCCCGAGACGGGTCGGTATAAAGACCGCATAAGAGAAGGGTTTTTGTGCCCTGTGCCTTCGGGACGACATGCTAAGTTCGAGTATGGGTGTTGTTTCGATAGCCGCGCGCCCCGTGCCCAAGCGGTCACTGCGCAATCTGAAGAAGGACACGGAGCGCATGAAGGCGCTCATCGCTTTTACGGCCCGATCGCTGAAGACCGAGCGTCCGCGCCCCTTCGGCGCATTGATCGTTCAGACAGAATCCGGCCAGACGCTTCTGAATGCGCTCAACAACGTCGCGCAGGAATTTGATCCCAGCGCACACGCCGAAGTGCGAGCCATCCGCCTGGCAACGAAGCGGCTCAAGCGACTATCCCTTGCGGGTTACACGCTCTATACCACCTGCGAGCCGTGCCCCATGTGCATGAGCACGGCGCTCTGGGCTGGCATCGATCGCGTCGTCTACGGCGCCACCATCGAAGACGCGAACCGGCACTTCAACCAGATTCAGATCCCCGCGGAAGAAGTGGCCGCGCGCAGCGATATGCGCTGCATCGTCGAGGGCCCGATTTTGCGTGACGAGTGCTATGCTCTGTTTACCCACCCGACCATGCAGCGCGCAATCCGTCGCTGGTCGAGCCGCAAGCGCAAATGATGGACCACACGCAAGCGCTTTTTGCTCAAGAGGTCTCTTCTCATGTATGACCGGCTTGCAGATGGATTGTCGGCAGTTGTTGCCGATCCCGCGCGCGTCTTGACCGCGCCTGCTGTGCTGGAGCGTTTGTCCCACGATTTCTACTGGTATTCGCCAGTACTGCGGCCCAAATTGGCAACCAAAAACGGAGACATCGCGGTACAGCCGGTAAATGTAGAAGAGGTACTCGCCGTTCTTCGTTTCGCTGGTCGCAACGAAATCCCGGTGACCGTTCGTGGCGCAGGTACGGGCAACTACGGACAGTGCGTACCGTTGCACGGCGGCATCGTTCTCGATCTTTCGCTGATGGACAAGCTCGAGCAGATCACCCCCGATGGAGTCGCCGTCTGCCAGCCCGGTCTGCGCCTTGGCGCACTTGAAACCGAAGCACGCAAGCAAGGCTGGGAACTCCGCATGTACCCATCAACTCTGGTGAAGGCATCCGTCGGCGGATTCCTCGCCGGAGGCTCCGGAGGAATCGGCTCGGTGACTCACGGCGGCCTGCGCGACTTCGACACGGTGCGCGCCTTTGAGGTCGTGACGATGGAAGACGAGCCGCGCGTGGTGCTGCACGAAGGCGCGGCGGTGCACGAAATCTTGCATGCCTGGGGCACCAATGGTGTGCTCACGCGCATCTGGTTCGCGTTAGCGAAGGCCGAGCATTGGACGCAGTGTACCGCCGTGTTCGACACCTACGACGAGGCGTTTGGTTTTACGGAATCAATCGCAACGGACCCGGCCTGGACAAAGCGACTGGCAACGGTCTTCGAGTGGCCGATTCCTTCGTTTTTTACACCCATCAAGAAGCTTGCGCGCGATGGAAAATCGATGGCGCTAATCATGATTGCAACCGCGCAGTTGGATGCTTTGACCGCAGCGGCGAAGGCAGCCGGCGGCGAAGTAACGTTTTCCGGTGCATACGATGGACCCCGCACACAACCGCTGCTGAGCGATTACACATGGAACCACACCACGCTCTGGGCGATGAAGGCCGATGCAGCCTACACCTATTTGCAATGCGGTTTTTCACCGACCGAATGCCGCGAGCAATTCCGAAAGCTTCGCGAGCGCTACGGCAACGAGATTCTGTTTCACATCGAGTTTATGAAGAATGGTGAGGGTGTCGTAATTCCAGGAGCGATCCCCGTCGTCCGCTTCACGACCGAAGAACGATTGAACGACATGATCGCGTTTTGCCGGTCAATCGGTGTGTTTGTTGCAAACCCGCATGTAAATTACCTTGAAGACGGCGGGCGTTTTCGCTCTGACAATATCCAATTAGCGGCCAAGCAAAAATACGATCCCCGCGGTTTGCTCAATCCCGGCAAGATGATCAGCTTTCAAAAACAGGCGGTCGCGCCGTGAAAACCTGGATTCCCGACGAGCGCAATTTCGCCTATCTCACTTGGAAGCAGGTAGACGCACTTTCGCGCGAGACCACGCTGCTCGTATTGCCTACAGCGGCGATCGAGCAGCATGGCCATCACTTGCCTCTCGCGACCGATACCCTGATCAATAATCTCCTTCTCGGCAAAGCGCTGCAATTGGTGCCGCCGGAGCTGTCAATCTACGCACTGCCTCCGGTCTGCTATGGGAAAAGCAACGAGCATCTAGGATTCCCCGGAACCCTCTCCGTGAGCGCGCAGACATTTCTTGCCGTCATACGTGACCTGGGTGCAAGCATTGCAGCGGGCGGGTTCAAAAAAGTCGTTCTCTACAACACCCACGGCGGCAACACTTCGCTCGTTGACGTGCTTGCCCGCGATTTGCGCGCCGAGTTCGGGCTGCGAACTTTCTCGCTCTTCGGATCGCCCGGCGCGACCTTTGACGGCGTAAGCAAACAGGAGCGCACCTACGGCTTTCACGCCGGCGAGACTGAAACCGCATACCTGCTGCACGGAACGCCTGAGCTTGTGCATCCGGACGAATACACGACAAACTATATTGCGCGAGTCGATGATCCAGAGTTGCTCAAGCCCGAAGGATCAGCGGCGAACTTCGCATGGCTCACGCGCGACATTGCGCCGAGCGGCGTGTTGGGCGATCCAACCGCGGCCAGTGCGGAGAACGGCGAGCGATGGGCCAAGGAAGCGGCGGCACGAATCGCCGAGATTCTGGTCGCGATGTACAACTTCGAGCCGAAACACGGGGCCTGACAAATGCCACTCATCGACTGCGGCAACGGAGTTCGCCTCGAGCGAGGCCTTCGTTGCAAACTGAGCGACGGGATCACACTGGTTTCCGATCATTACTATCCCGCGGGCGAGGGGCCTTGGCCCACGCTCCTGATGCGCCAGCCGTACGGCCGCGATATCGCATCAACCGTCGTCTATGCTCATCCGGTTTGGTTCGCGCGACAAGGATTCCACGTAGCGATTCAGGACGTGCGCGGACGCGGCGGATCGGAAGGCGAATTCTATCCATTTCGTCACGAGGGTCGCGATGGCGCGGAGACGATCTCGTGGCTGCGTACGCAAGCGGCCTGCAACGGACGCATTGGCATGTACGGATTCTCCTACCAGGGCGGAACGCAATTGTTGGCCGCTGCAGAGCAGCCAGAGGGGCTCCAGTGCATGGCGCCGCACATGACGGCCACCGATCTTTATCACGGCTGGTTTTACCACCAAGGCGCGCTTCGACTGAGTTCGGCGCTCGCGTGGGGCATCCAAATGCTGCGTGAAGACGTGAAACGTAAAAATCTGCGCGAGGCAAGCAACAAGTTGGAGAGCGCATGGACCAACATTCGTGCGCAAGCCGCCCAAGTTCCCTATGCCGAGCATCCGGCGATTACCGATCCTGCGTTGCCCAGCTATGTACGCGATTGGTTTGCACACCGCGAGCCCGGCGAATATTGGACCTCGCAGGACGTCAGCACGCGCATCGACCAAATCAAAGTACCGGCGCTGCACATAGCTGGCTGGTACGACACGTATCTCGAGGGCTCCATCGCAGGCTACCTGGCTCTGCGCAAGGGGGCCGGCACGGAATCCGCTCGAGAGCATCAGTACCTTTTCGTTGGCCCGTGGGTGCACCTCCCCTGGGGAGATCGCATTGGCGATACCAACCTGGGAGAGGCGGCGAATCTCAACACCAACGAGATCCTGCTCCGCTGGTTCAATCACTGGCTGAAAGACACATCCGAATTCTCGATGGACGCGCGAGTCCGCTATTTTCGAATGGGCATCAACAACTGGCGAGGAGCCCACGACTGGAATGAGGAGACATTCACGCTTTATCTACACGGTGCGGGCAACGCCAATGCGCGCGAAGGAGACGGGCGCCTCTCTCCCAACGCGCCGGAGATCGAGGAGCCCCGCGATGTGTTTGTCTATGATCCCGAGGTTCCGGTAATAGCGCCCGGTGGTCCGCAGGCGTTGAGCGGTCCCTTTGATCAGGCGGCTCTCGAAATGGGGAACAACCTGCTGGTCTACACGTCCGAGCCCGTCCAGCAACCAACAGAAGTCTTCGGCCAGCCGCGCATGAAGCTCTATGCTTCTACATCTGCAGCCCACGCGGACCTTGTTGCGAAGCTCGTGCGCGTCACTGCGACGGGCCGCGCTGAATTCCTTTGCATCGGGATCGCACGAAGCTCCTGGCTCTTTCGCGAGGCAGGCTACACAGCCGATCAAGTCCACGCATGGGAGTTTTCGCTCGAGCCCATCGCTTTTGTGCTGGCCGAGGGTGAGCGCGTCCGACTGGAGATCGCCAGCTCGGCGTTTCCTCTCTACGACCGCAATCCCGCGACCGATATCCCGCCGCAATGCGCGGACAACTGGAACTGGGCGCGCTCGACGCAGCAAATCCTGCACACGGCCGATCATCCATCGCTGCTCTATCTCCCCATCAAAGGAACTCCCGGATGGTGAGGCACGAACCGGGAACCGTTCCTGAAATTGCGCTGCAGGGCGTGACGAAGCGTTACAGAAATGCGTCCGTCGCGCTCGAAGACATTTCGCTCACTGTCGAACGCGGAGAGTTCGTGACTTTTCTCGGACCCTCGGGCTGCGGCAAATCGACGCTCCTGAAGCTCGTTTCGGGCCTCAGCCCTGCCAGCGATGGCACCGTGCAAGTGAACGGGATGACGCCCGAGAATGCCCGTGAGATGATGAGCTTCATCTTTCAGGATGCGACACTGTTGCCGTGGCGCACGGTGGAGCGCAACGTAGGGCTGGGGCTCGAACTCGAATACGCCGCCCGCGACCTCCGAAAGGAGCGAGTAGCGCAAATGCTCCAGCTCGTGAGCCTCGGTCATGTGGCGGAGCGTTATCCGCGCCAGCTCTCTGGCGGAATGAAGATGCGCGTATCGATTGCGCGCGCCCTCGTAAGCCGGCCGCGGATTCTTCTGCTGGACGAACCTTTCGCCGCGCTCGATGAGATGACGCGCGATCGCCTGAACGAAGAACTGCTTAAGCTTTATGCCGAGCAAAAGTGGACTGTGCTGTTTGTTACGCATTCGGTGGCCGAGGCGGTGTTTCTCTCCTCGCGCATCGTGATCCTGGCTGCGCATCCAGGACGCATTGCGCACGAGGTGGAAGTGACTCTTCCCTGGCCACGCACTGCGGAAACACGCGAATCGACCGAGTTTGAAGAGATGGTCATGCACACGTCCCGCCTGCTTCGGGGAGTTTCGATGTCATGAAGCGACAGGGACTGCTCGCGCTCAACGCTGTCGTTGTGTTCCTATGCCTGATTGGGTTGTGGCAGGCCGTGGTCTGGCTCAATCACCTGCCGCCTTACATCCTGCCCGGGCCGAAGCTCGTGGCGCAGGCGCTCCACGATCGCTATCCATCGCTCTTGAACTCCCTTTGGATCACTACGGAAGAAGCTGCTGGTGGCTTGATCGGTAGCGTCGTCGTGGGGGTGGCGACGGCCATGATCTTTGCGCAGTGGCGATGGCTGCGTCAGACGCTCTATCCGTACACGATCCTGCTGCAAACGGTGCCTATCGTGGCCATCGCGCCGCTGATCATCAATTGGGTTGGCGCCGGCATATTCTCCGTAACAATCGTGACCTTCATCATTTGTCTCGCGCCGATCATCGCCAACACGACACAAGGCCTGGTAAGCGTCGAAGAGAACCTGATTCACTTGTTTTTAATGCACAAAGCGACACCGGCACAAATCTTGTTCAAACTGCGGCTGCCTAACGCCACACCTAACCTCTTTACAGGGATTCGTATTTCGGCGGGCATCAGCGTGATCGGCGGCATCACTGGCGAGTTGTTCGCGGGTTCGACGCGCGTAGGCGAAGGTGGGTTGGGCTACGCGATCATTTATGCGAGTAATCAGATGGAGACAAGCTACCTGTTCGCACTGGTGTTTGCGGCCACCGTACTCGGATTCGCCTTTTTCTTTATCGTGATGTTTCTCGAATGGCTCTTCCTGCACAACTGGCATGAGTCGAGCATTCCGCAGACGACAGAATAGGAGGCGTACGAACAATGTTGCGCTTGGAAACGGAAACCGGCTGGTGGCTCATCAAGCACCCGGATCACGCGGAACTGGCGGGCGCGTTCGCCGCGGCATGGGGCAACCAGATATTTCGCAAGCCGGAGCCGCGGCAACGCGTCCTGCTGGGCATCGCCCGCCACGATGACGGATGGGCAACGCGCGATGCGCACCCCGTGATCACGCGACAGGGGAAGCCGTCGGCATTCTCAATCGAGTTGGTGGGCAAGTATTCGGCATTTGAAGAGATCGATATCGAGGCGTATCTCGCCGTGCGCGATCGTGCGGTGCGCATCATGGCAGCCAAGGATTCATATGCAGCCCTGCTGATTTCGATGCATACCTACAATTTGCTGACAGCCCACGCGGACCGGTCGACAATTGCACCTGAGGGGCTCAGGCTCCTTGACGCTTTCCTCGATAATCAGCGCAAGTTTCAAGGCGAAATGCGCACCGCCATTCGAGAGGATCGATCGCTTCCGACTTTGGCGAAGCAGGATCAGTCGATCACGGAGCATTTTCGACTGCTGCAGGCCTGCGACAATCTTTCTCTGCTCACCTGTGTGGCGTATTCTTCGCCGGCTCATCTGCTGCATCCCCTACCGCTGAATGACGGCGGAACAGCTGAAGTGAAGGTAGTTCCACTCGGTCCGCGGCACTTCCAATTGACTCCCTGGCCCTTTGAAGAACACGAGCTCCAGTTCGATTTTCCCGCGCGCTATGTGGAAGGCAAGGTTTTCAGTACGTCGGATGCGCTGGATGTAGCGTTTGCAGCCGCGATGGACCAGACATTGACGGTGACCTTAACTGGATAATCCCGGAGCGATGTCAAAGCTTCAATTCAAAGATAAAAGGGCGATCCCGTGAGGAACCACCCTCTTTTTGCATTGCAGTCGAATCAGAAGTCGAACCGAAGCGACATCTGGATCTGTCGTGGGCTGCCGATGGTGTGGGTAACCACGCCAAGGGAGCCAGGGCAGTTGTAGAAACCCGTATTCGTCCCGTTCGGGTCGGATGAGCAGTTGTTCGTGGGCAACGCCTGCGTGGGAGCTGTCGCACTTGAGTTGGGGGCCGAAGGAAATGCGTTGTAGTACTGGTTCTGCGAAACCTCGTTGCCCGGAACGTCGAAGCTCGTGGTGTTCGTGAGGTTGTAGACGTCGAAGGTGTATTTGAAGTTGTACTTTTCCTTCAAGCTGAAAACCTTCACGAGAGAAGCGTCAGCGCGTTTTTGGAAAGCCTGCCGGAAGATGTTGCGCTGTCCTGTGGTGAATCCAGTCTCATAAGGATCAGAGCTGGGGATCGCGCCGCCCAATCCGCCGGCTGGCAAAAGCGGCAAAGTAAAGCACGCAGGATCAAGCGCCGCCGGGCTCCCGGCTGGGGTCCACGCGCCGGAATGTCCAGTGCTGGCCTTCTTCGCTGTGCAACCGTTGGCCAAAGGAACAATCGGGTTCGTGATGCCATCTGCGGTGGAGTAGTAGATGCTACCGATTGCGCCGGAGAAGTCGATGACGCTGTAGGGCTGGCCGCTCTGCAGTGAGGCGAGGCCTATCAGCGACCATCCGTTGACGATCTTGCCCGTAAGCGAGGACTCCCGCGCCATGTTTGGAACCTGGAAGACGTAGTTCAAATTGATCACATGCGTGCGGTCGAAGTCGGCAGAGCCGTACGCCTCACGCAGGTTCAGCGGGTTGTTTCCGTTGTAGAAGAGGCCTAGACCGCTCTGCTCATCCAAAGTGTGCGAGTACGTGTAGGAGAAACCTACCTGCATGCCATGGCTCATGCGTTTGTCGACGTGCGCCTGCAGCGCGTCGTAGGCATCCACGCCGGAGGCCATATATGAGATCGATTCAGCCGCATAGCCAATGTAGGGAACGCGCACGTCGACGTTGCCGCCCTCGTAATTGGCCAGGTAGGGCGAACCATCATCCAGCGTTGCTCCGCCAACGTTATAGCCGTAGCTGTAGTTTTGCTGGTAAGGGCCTCCCGCCAGCGTGGGGTTTGAGGGGGATGCGATCACCGGTTGATTGAATGGCACCGGAATAACCTGATGGCGACCCCGGTTGCCTACATAGCCAAGTTCGACCGCGATGTCGTTCCGCGGCTGCCACTGGAGATCGAGAGTGAAGTTGAATGTGTACGGTAGCTTATTGGTTCGATCGTACACGCCCAGCGAAATAGGCTGACCGAAGCCGTTGATAATCGTTCCTGCATTCGGCAGATAGTTGTTGAGGTCGGATGCTTTGGGATTGTTCGGCGGCGCGAGCAGCGATGTTCCGTAGGGGTTCTCGAGATTGCCTGCGGCGTCAGAACCGCCGCAAGTGGGGATGTAGCCCTCGTAGAAATACTGCGTGGCAACGGGACAGCTGGAAACATTCACGAACGGCAGTTGCTGATTGACGCCGAAAGGACCGCCGGTAACCGTGCCGATGGCGTACCCGGGCGAGAAGTAGCTGAACAACTCGCCGCGGTCATAGTACATGCCGCCTCCCGCACGAACGACCACTTTGTTGTGGAAGAATCCCGGTTGCCACGCAGCGCCGATGCGGGGAGCAATACCCCACTGGCGGCCGGTCAGCGTTGTTGGACTCACGCCCTTGGTTCCGTTGGTATTGTTGCCGGCGATGATCAGACCGGAATTGGCAATCGTGTCCGACCCCACTTCGTAGCTGTAGGTCTTCGGATCGAAGTTGAAGATGCGCCCGTATTTTTCCGTGAGGCCGCCGTCCCAGTCATAGCGAACTCCTGCGGTAAGCGAGAGACCAGGCGTGATCTGCCACTTATCCTGCAGATAAGTTCCAAGCTGGTTGGCGCGGTAGTAGCGGTTGGCATTGCCTTGCAGGAACGAGCTGACATAGAAGCCCGTTGCCGAACTGCCCGGCGTTACAAAACCCTGGATCATCTGGCTGAAATCGTCTGTTGCGATGGTGCCTTTGCCGGTGCGCTTGTCAATCGTGTTGAGTTGCGTGTAGCTGTAGCTGGCGCCGAAGCTCAGGGTATGTTTGCCGAGCATCCAGATTGCATTGCCAGAAGGAGAGATACGGTTCTGGAAGACGCCCGTGTTCGGAGCCTGTCCTTCCGCATTCGGACCGATGTTGAGGATCGCCGTTGAGGTCCCAGCAGGCTGCGAGGAGCCCAGCACGTTGTAGATGGACACGCCTGGGAAGTAGTTTGATCCGAATTCATTAATCGTTCCCGTTCCGGCTGAGCCGCCAGGAATTGAATCGGGTCCGAAGGGTTGCTCGTTGTCACCCCAGATCTTCTCGCGAATTACGCCCAGGGTCTCACTGGTGCTCAGGTTCGATTTGACGATGAAGCTATTGGTTACGCTGAAAACCTGCGCGCCGGAGTCAAGATGCTCTGAGAATCCAGGCACGCTGGAGTAGGAGAAGGGAGCGACTGCCGGATCATGCTGATAGAAGTACTTGAGAGCGAGGCTGTCTTTCGAAGTGGCGTTGTAGTCGAGGTCGGCGACCGCCATATCCGCGGTGAATCGGCCGGTCCCGGGCAGGAAGGCATTGTCGAGGTGGGCCGCGGTGGGCGCAACGCCGTTCAGGGCATCGTTCGGAATAAGCCAATTCCCAGGCTCGCCCGGAAGTGAGGGAGAGTTGAACAAAGCGAGGGCAGTTGGGTCGATGTTGGCGCTCGTAAGGCTGGTCCCGAACGAGTTGTTGGCAACTGTTGCTAGACCGCCCGCCGATCGATCGTCGCTCAGGCCAACCGGCACGTCGAGGACCGAGTCGCCGATCTCCTGATCGGAGACGTGGATGTGCTGATAGCCGAGGAACCCGAACAGCTTGTCTTTGATGATCGGGCCACCCACACTGCCGCCGAGCGTGTAGCGGTGCAACTGTGGCACCTTGTTATTCGCGGGAATATCGTTGTCTTGATTGAAGAAGAAGGGTGCCGCGTTGAGCCAGCTTGTGCCGCGGTGATAGTAAGCATTTCCATGGAAGGTATTTGTGCCCGAGGCAGTACTCATATCGATGTGCGCGCCGGAAGTTGAGCCCTGGGTCGCGTCATACATCGACGCGTTGACACGAACTTCGGAAAGGGTCTCGGGAGCAGGCGTTGGAATAGCATTGCCGATGGAGAGATACACCGAGGCCAAGGTCTGAATCACCCCGCCGGCGCCGTCGCTGCTTGAGACGCCCGTGCTGTTGATAACGCGCGCCGACGGCACCTGGCTCGTGCTCTTGCCGTTGAACAGGTTGCTGGCGTCCACGCCATTGAGGAGAAAACTGTTCGACGTGTCGCGCTGGCCGTTGGACCAGATGGGAGCGTTTCCCAAGCCGGAATTCGCACCAGTGCCACCGGAGAGCTCCGCATTCACGCCAGGGGATTGCACTGCCAGACCCGTAAAGCTGCCCGTCGCCAGTGGGACAGTGTCGATCTGCGACTTGTCCATGACATAGCCGTTGGTCGTGTCGACCGCGTTCATCAGAGGTGTCGCGTCGACCTCGATAGTTTGGCCCGCTGCGGCTGCCACCTTGAGTTGGGCGTTGAGCGTCGCGGTGCGGTTTCCCTGCACGGTAATGTGCGGCGTCTTCTGCGTCTCGAATCCGGTGGCTTCGTAAGTAACGGTGTACGACCCGATCGGCAGATTCACGAAGGAGTACGTGCCGGCGCCGTTGGTAGTCGTCTTACGTGTCAGTGCGGTCTGCTCATCGACCAGAGTCACCGTGGCGTTTGGGATCACACTGCCGGATGGATCCGTTACATCGCCGGTTATGCCGCCAAGCGTCTGCTGTGCCAAAAGGGCTGAACTGCACAGCGCAGCGGCCGCCGCGAACATCAGCAGCCGGGGAAGCAAAGAGCAAAACGATCTCATTGAATACCTCAAGGAAAACGGCCTCGGAAATAGAAGTTCCCACGGAGGCTTTTTGAAATCTCAAAAAACGCTCGGTTGGGCAATAGCGTTGAAATTCTGGGACCCGTAAAAAGAGGAAACGCGAAGCTGCCCTTCTCAAGCGAAGTGGCTTCTTATTCAGGTTCGGAGCGACCTGTGGTATATCAAAAGGATAATTGCTGGGAAATAAATTTCATCTAAAGATTTACGGGTTCCCCGGGGCTGATTTGGCGCTTTCATTTCAGGCGGGAAGAAGCGAGACATGGGCTTGGACAATGCGCCAGCCCTGCGGGAAGCGAACCCAGACCTGGCTTTGCCTGCCACGCACGAGGTTCGAGCCGGTTCTCCGTTCAAATTCCAGCGTAACGCTTGCAAAATCGCGGCCGAAACTGACGATATCGAGTCGCTTGACAGCGCGCGCCAAATTCGCTGCCGGCCGCGCCTTCCGGAATGCCTCCAACTCTTCCGGACCATAAAGATTCTCGGTAACCCCGAATCGCATGACCTTTGGTCCATCCCAAAACATTTCGACCAGTTTTTCCACATCATTCGCCACCAGCGCCCGCTCGTACTGCGGGTAGAGCGCCTCGAGTTCTGCGACAACTTCAGGATCGTTGATGGTCATCGGAGGGGAAATAGCTCCCGGGAGGGAAGGATCTGTTTGCTGAGTGCCCCGCTGATCGTATACATCGGCTCGTTGACAACCTGGCTAAGCCGCAATTTCAACGCGACACTGCAAAGCAGGTACGCATGCACTTCGCTGAATCCCCAGCGGCTCACCAGCAGCTCGATCATGCGAAGCGTCGCCGCGCGCGCTGTCTCGGCCATGTCGATTCCCGATTCGACGACAACCCAGGCGTCGCTGGTCGAATCGACAGCGGTCCTTTCACTGGCTTCGACAATCGGTCCAGCGAGCGGCTGGCGTTTGTGCAGATGGAAACGCAGAGTCACGTCGAGCGGGCATTCGATGCCATTGATGCATACTTCGCCATCGCCCTGCGCCGCATGCCCATCGCCGCAACTGAACAATGCGCCAGCGTTATAGACAGGTAAATACAGCGTGGATCCCGCACAGAGTTCCCGTACGTCGAGATTGCCTCCGAAGGCGCCCGGTGGACGCGTGCGGAACGCTCCGTCTTCGCCGCGCGCCACTCCCATCACGCCGAGAAAGGGCCGCACCGGAACAATCGCCGGTTCGAGGGATCGCGTTTGCTCGCCTTCGAGCAGCCAGTGAAAAAGATAAGGCTCCTTGAAGCGATCTTTTAGAAAGCCAAGACCCTCCACCACGCTGCTCCAGCCCCAGCCCGCATGGCGCGTGGCCAAAACGTCGATCTGCAGAACTTCGCCGGGTTCCGCGCCTTCAATCCAGATGGGCCCGGTGAGTGCGTGAATGCGCGTGCGATCGATGCGAAGATACTCCGCAACCGTCGTTCCGGGCACGACCTGTCCGCCGCTCGCATCGAGGCACTCGATCTGCACCTCGTCTCCCGATTCGATGCGCAGACGAGGCTTCAACGAGCGGTCCCACACCGAGTGTGTGGGCTCAGCGGAAAGAACGTGCTCGCTCATGGCTCCTTCACGCGCACCGTCATTTGCACTTCGACCAAAGCGTTGCGCGGCAGCGCGCTCACTCCTACAGCTGCGCGCACATGGCGTCCAGTGTCTCCGAAGACACGCACCAGCAGATCGGAGGCCCCATTGATCACCGCGGGCGAATCGGCGAATCCCGGTGATGCGTTGACATAGCCGTTCACGGTAAGCACTTCGGCAATGGCGTCGAGCGAGCCCAGTTCCCGCTTAAGCACGGCGAGTTGCGTGAGCGCGCAGGCCCTCGCCGCCGCGTAGCCATCTTCGATACTGCGGTCAGCCCCGACTGTTCCCGTGATGACCCCGTCCGCGCCTGTCGAGATGACACCGGAGAGATAGACGACCGCGCCCATGCGTTTCGCAGCGACGTAGTTGCCGCCGGGTGCCGGCAATTGCGGCAAAGCCAATCCAAGCGCCGTTAGGTTTTCTTCAGGACTGATAACCGCAGCCATTTGCATTCGAATGTAGCATGCGCACGGGAGTTTTTCTTGAGGTTTGCCGCCGCTCCACGGTAGCATGAGCCATGCCAAAATCAGAACGGAAGTGGGCAATGCCGCGGCACAATCCCGACAGCGCGCCCTGGCGGAGGCGCCCGCAGTGATCACCCGCACTGCCAAAACTTTGCTGGTCGCGGGCATCGCACTGTTTTACACGCTCGTCGTCTTCAACAACCTCACGGACTTCGATTCGAACTATCAATTCGTCCACCACGTACTGTCCATGGATTCGACCTTTCCGGGCAATCACGGCATGTGGCGCGCGCTCCCCTCGCCGGCAATGCAACTCGCCTTCTATGTCTCCATCATTGCGTGGGAAATCGTCACCATGATTTTGCTCTGGTGGGGCGTCGCAAATTTGCTGCGCGTTCTACGTCGAAATGTCGCAGCATTCCAATCCGCAAAGCGCATTCCCGTGATGGCGCTGACGCTCTCGATGCTCATGTGGCTCGTCGCATTTCTCTCAGTTGGCGCAGAGTGGTTCCTCATGTGGCAATCGCATACATGGAACGGCCAGGAACCGGCGTTTCGCATGTTCGCGGTGGTCGGTCTTGTGCTGCTGATTCTCCTGCAACCAGAGACCGATACACAGCCTTAGGTCCCCGACCGCATGTTCTCGAGCAGCTTCGTGCCCCTTGCTTTCTGTCATCCTGGATGGGGCGCAGCGAAGTCGGGGTCCCCGGCGACAGGCCTTCGTCGCAGGGGTGAGAAGTCGAAGGACCCGCGGTTTAGCAATACGCCAATCATCACGACCCTCCGTGCCCCATCCTTTCGCCTTCCTTTTGGCGAAAGGGTGGGAACTCACGAAATGACGCGGTCATAGATCCCTCGGTTCACCTTGCTGCGTTCGCTGCCTTGTCTCGGCGAAGCACGTACCACACACTACCGGCTGCTATGTATGCGAGATAGATGTAAGGAATGCGCGCGTGGAAGGCATCCGCAGTCGAGCGCACATCAAACACAGCGATCAAAATCAGAACCACCACAGTGATAATGCTGACCACGGCCACCACGTGTGAATGCTGACCCATGGCACGCCGCGCAAACGGCAGGGCAAACGCCACGAGCGCATAAGCCGTCAGAAACCCGAACACCGAAAGCGATCCGAGCAGGTCGTACATGTCGGAGCCTGTAAACGCGCGCCATTCCATGGCAAGCGTGGCCGCGAGCATCAGCCCCGCTGACAAGGCAATTGCGGTTCCGGGGGTGCCATGCTTCTTGCTCGTGCGTTCGAAGATGCTCGGAAGCAGGCGCCCATGCGCCATCCGCATCAGCACACGCGCCGCCGCGGTAGTACAAGCAAGTACGCAGGCGAACATGCTGATCAGCGCGCCGAAATCGATCGCGACACCAAGCGGAGCAATGCCGGCAATCTCAGCCAGGTGATGCAGGGGGCTCGTGGACTCGCTCAGTTTTCCCGATTCTCCTCGAAACCCCAGCACCTCGGAGTATGAGCACAGCATGAAAAATACGCCGGCGAGAATTGCGCATTGGAGCACCGCTCGTGGAATGGTGTGGAGCGGATTGCGCGCCTCGCCACCCAGCGTAGTCGCACTTTCAAATCCGACGAAACTGAACATCGAAAGCACGAGAGCCGGTCCCAGCGACGAGAACGACGCACCTTTCAAGTGAAGCTGGTCCAAGTCGATGTGCAAACCAAACCGGATCGGCATTACCGCCAGCACCAGGACGATCAAGCTGACGGAGCCAACTTCAATCCACAGCATCAGCTCGGCCGAAAGCTTCACGTCCCGATAGGCGATGAAACCCGCAAGCGCGCAAACCAGTGTGAGCGTGATCAGGCCGGGCGGAGCCCAATGGAAAAACTGCAGCGTTAGCAGGTTTGTGTAGTAGAGCGCGCCGCCTGCGACCGAGGCGCCGGTTGCGAGATAAGCCAGAAGAAGCCCCCACGCCGCGACTACTCCGAAAAACGGCGGCAACGTGTCAGCGGTATAGCTGTAGAGCGAGCCAGGCGAAGCAGAAAGCTTGGCGAAGCGGCTAATGCAGAACCCGACCAGGAGCGTCGTGCCCGTCGCCAGAAGATAGACAAACCACGTAGCATTTCCGGCCAGCGCGAAGACAAGAGGAATCGTCAGCGATGGCGACGTAGAAGGCGCCATCGCTGAGACTGACTGCGCCAGCGTTTCAATGGGACCGAGGACCCCCGCATGCAGGCCATAGCTCTCGGCAGAGCCCCTCTCTGTGTACACTTCGCCTGCCGCACTCGCATGGTCGGTCACGGGTCTGCCTTCCGCAGTTTCAGTTGTTTCCTTGGTTGAACTAGTCTTGACCGTCGGGAACCCTCGCGTCAAGATCTGCGCGATACACTACTGCCAATGTCAGTTGCTGCCATCATCCTTGCCGCGGGACCGAGTAGTCGCCTTGGACAGCCGAAACAACTTGTTGGTTTCGGCGGAGAATCTCTGTTGGAACGCGCTCTGCGCCTGGCTAAGGAGGCAGATGCATCGCCTGTGCTGGTGGTGCTGGGCGCCAATTTTGCCCCCATCTGCGCGTCGATTCCGTTTGACCGGGCGATTCCGGTGTTCAACGACAAATGGGAACAAGGCATGTCGACTTCGATCCATGCGGGCTTGAACGAGGCGGACGTACGTGCCCCCGAGTCTACAGGCGCATTGGTCATGCCCTGCGATCAGCCTCGTCTTTCATCGGGACACCTTCGCGCCCTGCTTCAGTCATTCGCCGCGCAAGACAAACCCACAATCGTCGCATCGGCTTATGCCGGGATTCACGGCATCCCGGCAGTGTTCCCGCGCAGCGTGTATGGCAAGTTGCACTCCTTGCACGGCGACAAAGGTGCACGTGCATTGCTCGCAAAGCCGCCTTGTTCGCTCATAGCCCTTCCCTTCGAAGGCGGCGAAGTAGACATCGATCTGCCTTCCGACCTCACACATCTCAACTAGGTCTCTGACCGCTTGTTTAGTGCGCTTCCGGGCCCCATCCTTAATCACGTGGTCAGGGACCGAGCCGTCACCGTTCAATCGTGGCTTCGATATACCCATGCGGTTCGTCGATGGGCACGAAGATGTGGTTTGGATTGTCCTGGCCGAAGGGGCTCAGGTCAGCGAGTAGATGATGCAGGTTCGGCATTGTGAGCGTGATGCGAGCGATCTCCGGAGCCGCGCCCAGCGCAGCTTTGCCCATGTCGAACAGTGTGTGTTGCACGCTCATGCTGTCATGCGCGGCAAACTCTTTCAGCAGCGCTGCGATAATCCGCTTCCGAACATCGACATAATCCGGCGCAGCGGATGCATAATCCCATATCACCGTCGCGCATGTGCCAAAAATCCGATCGGTGGCCGGTTTCAGAGTCGTGAGCTTGTCTTTGATGTACCCCGTAAACGCCGATTTGGTCGTTTTGAGAATCGTCAAGCCATCCACCCCGGAAGTCACCGACCATGCCCCATTTTTTTCGCGCACCGCGACAACGGTTTGCAATTCGGGACCACCGAGCTTGAAGGTCGTTGGTTCCGAGCAGCCATCGACGATCATTCGCTCCCACAATTTCTCACTGACTTCGACGTTGGCCTTCGTGACCTGCGGATTGTTGCTGAGGAGATAATCGCCCAGTTCCATCGCGAATTCTTCGATGGTTTCCGCCTTCGATGCGCGAGCAATCGAGTAAACCGTGTTCTTCATCGTGTCCGTGGGCAGAATCTTGCTGTTGTCCGCCTCGGTGAAACTGGATTCGAAGTCGCCATGCAGCAGAACCCGAACCGTCCACTCGTTAAAGTCATGCCGATCGCCGCGCCGTGTAATGCGCGACAGCCGGACGCGTGATTTGCCGTACCGATTTTCGCCTAGTCGTGCCATGTTCAGCTTCCTCGATAGGTCGTGTAGCTGTTATCGCTCAAAAGCAGCGGAAGATGATAGTGTTCTCGGCCGTCGCAGCGGAAGGTGACGGAAGTCTCGGGGTAGATGCTGGTGCGGCCATTGCTCTTCAAGTAAGGTCCCGTGAAAAACGTAAGACGGTACGTGCCTTCTGCGGCATGGTTCGCGAGCTCGTGGCATCGGCCATCCCCATCCGTTACCCCGGCAGCAACATTGACCCATGCGTCGCCCTGGGCCGCGTCAAGGCGAATTTCAATTCCCACAGCCGGCTTGCCCAACATCGCGTCCAGCACGTGCGTCGTGATCTTGCTCATTGCATCAACCACTTTCCCAAGCGAATCTGAAGAATCTGCCGTTGCTGTTCGGCAGCCTCGCGCAATTCCTCAGCTCTGTCGTTTGTCAGCCGCCGCTGCAGAATACCCAGCATTTCGTCAGCACTTCTTCCGGTTGCGCAGACGATATAAGTGAACCCAAACCGCTCTTCGTAAAGCGCGTTTCCCTCCGCCAATTCAGAAAGAACGCGCTCCGTCGCTGATGCGGCGGCTGACTGCTCTTGCCGCGACCACGCAGCCGATTGCGCGCTTACGTGCGCCACTTTGCGCTCACCAATCCGCGGATGGCAAGCAAATGCCTCAAGCCAATCCGGCTCCTGCATCTCGCTCCAAGTCCGGTCCGCCGCTTCACTCAAGTCCACAATGCTTGCAAACGGCCGCTGCTCGACCATGGCGGCGGCCCAACGCTTCGCGCCACAGCACGCAATCATCGCAAGCAAAGCTTCATCCGCGACAGCACGGTTCCATTCGGCCAGCACGCGATTCATCGCGCCAAGCCTTCCTTTTGGAGACCGACCAGGAACTCTTCCAGCAAATTTGCAGCAACACACTTGCGGTAATCAGCCGTGGAACGAATATCGTCGATGGGCACGACTTCGGCAAGCAAAGCATCCCGCGCCTGCTGGATAATCTCCGGTGTGACAGCATGGCCGCAGACGACATCTTCTGCCCGATAAAGCCGCGTCGGGAAAGCCGCAAGGCTCGCCGCCGCCAACCGAATCTCGCGCACCGATCCTTCATCGACGAGCGCGGTCGCAGCCAGCGCTACTTTGGAGATCGCCATCGCGCGACGCGTTCCGACCTTGCGCAAGTACTGGCGATGTTTGGAAAATCGCCGCGGAAGATGGATCGCATAGACGAGTTCATCGTTGGCAAGAACGGTGCGCTTGTAGCCGGTATGAAATTCCGTATAGGGGACGCGCCTCTTACCGCGCACCGATACAAGCTCGATCTCCGCGTCGTAAACCAGCAGCGCCGGCGAAGAATCGGCTGCCGGTGACCCGTTAACAAGATTCCCGCCGACAGTCGCGCGGCTTTGATTGGCAATCGATCCGATCCAGCTCGCGGCCATAGCAAGCAGCGGCCAATCATCACCCACGGCGCTGCTCAGGCGCAAATCGCGAAACGTGGCGCACGCACCGATGACGATATTTTCCGGAGTGGTCTCGATGAAGCGAAGGTCTGGAATTCCCCAAAGGCTCAGCAACTTTTTTGCATCGAGCCTGCCGGCCGCGTGGGCCACCATCAATTCGGTGCCACCGGCGATAGGCGTCCACTGACCGGGCGCGCCGGCGAGCAAATCGAGTGCAGCATCAAGACTGCCGGGTGCGATGAATTCATGCGCTTCAGCATTACCGCGCATGAGCCGCCTCCTGTGCAGTCGGCTCGTTAGTTTGTGCTGCGGCCGAAATGACCGAATCGAAGATGCGCTTGAATCCGGTACAGCGGCAGAGATTCCCGGCCAGGCCCTCGCGTATCTCCGCCATGTTCGGATGTGGGTTATTGGCCAGCAAATGAGTTGCAGCCATCAGCATCCCCGGCGTGCAAATGCCGCACTGTGCGCCGCCGCAATGCAGAAATGCCTGCTGCAGCGGATGCAATTCACCATCGCAGGCAAGCCCCTCGACAGTTTGGATGCTCGCGTTCTGCACCTGAAGCACCGGCACAAGGCAGCTGTTGACCAGTTCGCCGTTCATGCGCACCGAGCAGGACCCACACTCGCCTTCGCCACAGCCCTCTTTCGTTCCGGTGAGGCGCAGGTCTTCGCGCAGCACGTCGAGCAGTCGCTTCATCGGCGACACATGCACCTTGCGCGCCTCGCCGTTGACAACGAATTCGATTGCAGGCCAACCGGCATTCATACCGCAGCCGCCTCTTCCACCGGCTTAACAGCAGCGAGTCGCTGGAACAAATCTTCGGGCAACAGTGGAATCGAAGTGAACGAAACGCCAATGGCATCTCGTATGGCGTTCAGAATTGCAGGCGCAGGGCCGTCATGCGGCAATTCGCCAATGCCTTTTGCGCCGTATCCGCCGTGAATGAAAGGGATCTGCTCAAAGTACACATGAATCGGCGGCACATCTTCGGCGGTGGGCATGATGTAGTTGGTCATCTGGTTGTTGACCATATGCCCGTTCTGCAGAAGCACCTTTTCGTAGAGTGCGTAGCCGATGCCTTGCGCAATGCCGCCTTCAATCTGCCCTCCGGCAAGCACAGGATTGAGCACGCGGCCAGCTTCCTGCACGGCCCAGAATTCTTCCACTTCAGCCGAGTAGGTCACAGTGTCCACCCCGACCTGCGCCACATGAATTGACCACGCATATGCGGGATAAGCCTCGCCGCGATACTTCTGGTCATCCCAGAAAATGCCAGGAGGCGCCTCATAGCGACAGAGCGATACCACCTCTCCCTTCGCAGCGCGATAGCGTTCGCATGCCGCAAAGAAGTCTTCGCGCGAAAAAACTTCAGACAGGCCGCCATGCTTCTGCAAGAGGTCAACAAGCTGCAGACTAGCCCGCTCAATCAAACGGCCGACAACCATCGACGTGCGCGAAGCAACAGTGGGGCCCGAATTCGGAACGATGCCGGTGTCCGGTGGCGCCATGGCGACGTCCTCATATTCAAGTCCAATCGCTTCCGCCGCGATCTGCGTGAGGATGGTATTGGTCCCCTGGCCGAACTCGGTACTCGATACAAGCACGCGCACTTTGCCGTCCGCGGTCACATCGATTCCCGCCAGCGAATTCAGATTTCTCTCGCCGGATCCGGTAAATCCAGATCCGTGATAGAACGCGGCGACGCCCATTCCGCGCTTCACCGGATTTGTCCTGTTCTCCTTCGCGAAGCGGACGCGCTTGGCATGATATCCGCTCTCGGCCAGTGCGAGATCCAGCAGTTGATCGAGGATGACTGGCTCGCGCATCACCTGCTCAGTCGCCGTCGTGTCCCCATCATGGAGAAAGTTGCGCCGCCGCAGTTCGATGGGATCGACGCCAATCGCCGCGGCAATCTCATCCATGTGGCGCTCTATCGCAAAGATAGCCTGCGGCGCACCAAACCCGCGAAACGCTCCGTAGGGTACGGTATTTGTAGCCCACGCGCGCGAGCGCACACGCACATTGGGGCACAGGTAAGGTCCTGGCGAATGCAAGGTCGCTCGCGAAAGCACCGTCGAGGAAAGCGTCGAATAGGCGCCGCCATCAGTGGCTACTTCAATATCCATCGCGAGCAATTTGCCGTTCGCGTCGAGTGCGGTGCGATGGCGTACCCGCGATGGATGCCGCTTGGTCGTAGCGGCCAGGTCTTCCATGCGGTCGTAAACCATCTTCACCGGATGTCCACTCTTCATCGCCAGCAGCGCCGCATGCGCGGCCAACGTAGACGGGTAATCCTCTTTGCCGCCGAAGGCTCCGCCAGTCTCAGTCTGAATCACGCGGACCTTGTCCTCAGGCAAATCGAAAACCGCAAGCAACGACTTGTGCACGTAGTACGGGCACTGCAGCGAGCCCCAGATTGTAACTCCGCCGTCTGCGCTGTATTCGGCGATCACTCCGTTGTTCTCGATATAGAGATGTTCCTGCGCGCCAGTGCGATACTCGCCTTCCACAATGTGCGTCGCGCTGGACCAGGCCGAATCAACATCGCCTTTCTCCAGAAGAAAACTCTTCAGCACATTGTCGGCCCCCCACACAATTACATCCTGCCGCTCGCTCTCTTCGATCGTGAAGACAGGGGGCAGCGGATCGTATTCAATCTTCACTGCGGCGGCGGCTTCCCGCACCTTGTATTTGTCCGGATGAGCCATCAGCACGATCGCTTCATCGCAGTGATTTACTTTGCCGTCAGCGAGGCAAGGCTGATCGGCAAAGATAAGTTGAATGTGGTTGTACCCGGGGATGTCGGCAGCGGTGACAATGGTGAATTCGCTCCAGTCGATAGTCCGGTCGAAACCGATGGAGCGAATAAGTCCGCGCGGAATGGTGCTGCGGACCGTTGCCCCATGCCACATACCCTCGCGCTCAATGTCGTCGATGTACCGTGCGCGGCCCAGCAGTTTGTCGACCCCTTCCTTTCGGGGAACGGGGGAGCCAACGATGCGGGTTTTCGCATGCGCGCTCATGGTTGGGAAAGACGCAGTTCAGCGTACAGGTTGAGGGATATCCTACAACGAAGCCGCCTGGATGCAAAGCACCGCTCAGCTGGCAAGGTTCGCTAATGTGCGCGAAAGCACGTGAACGCCGGAGCCAATCCATTCCGGGGACGCGTATTCGTCGGGCCGATGGCTGACACCACCGCGGCAGGGAATGAACAGCATGGCCACAGGCGCGACGCGCGCCATGAACAGCGAATCGTGGTAAGCCCGGCTGACCATCTTCTTGTACGTCTTCCCGGCAGCTACGGCCGATTCTTCGAGTGCCGCGACAATCGCGCGATCGCATGTTGCAGGCGGATCGGCATTCACTAACTCGGTGGTAACGGATAAGCCGCGCCGGCTCGCCACTTCGTTGCATGCGGTGTGAAGCGCATCGAGCACCCGGTCTCGGCGCGCGCCGTCCGTATCGCGCACGTCGGTTTCAAGGCGTACACGCGACGGGATGCTATTGACGGCTCCGGGGAACACGTCGCACACGCCGACCGTACCCACCGTATCGATTGCGCCGGTGGACTTCACCGCCTTTTCTAATGTCAGGATCAATTCAGCCGCGGCCGTCAGCGCGTCCTTCCGGCCAGGCATCAGCTTCCCGCCGGCATGCCCGCCCTCGCCTTCAATCACGATGCGCATACTGGCTGGTGCCGCGATATGCGTCACAAGCCCCACGTCGAGGCCCTCTTGCTCAAGCAGCGGCCCCTGTTCGATATGCAGTTCGATGAATTGGTGGAATCGTCCTTCCGTCACCACGACCGATTCGAGCGGGCCCTTGAATCCAGCTGCGGTTCGCAACTCCTCCAACCCGCGTCCTTCCTTGTCGCGCAGCGTTCGTGCCTGTTCAAGCGTCAGCACGTTGGCCATTATCCGGCTGCCCAGGCAGCCAATGCCGAACCGCGTAGGTTCCTCTGCGGTGAAGATCACGAGCTCGATGGAGCGCCGCGGCTTGAATCCAAGCAGTTGCAGAACGCGAATCGCCTCAAGGCCACCAAGCACACCCACACAACCGTCATACAGACCCGCGTTCGGGATCGCATCGATGTGCGATCCGGTGCCGATGGGCGCAAGATCTGCTTCGCTGCCTTGCCATCGCGCAAATGTATTGCCGACGGCGTCCTCCGAAATCGAAAGTCCCGCATCCGTGCAGAGTCTCTTCACATAAGTGCGCGCTCGCATGTCCGCCTCGCTGAATACGACACGCGTTACCACGGGAGGCTCTGCTTCAGAAATCGTCGCAAGCGTCTTCAGCTCCTCAATCAGCCGATCAATCGTGAGTGAAGGGCGAGTTGTAGTCATGGCTCACGCTCCCAGTGGATGTCTGCGCCAGTCCTTGTAGATGAGGTATTTCGCCGGGCGCTTGCCGAGCGCTCCAAACCACTGCGGACAGTAGGGAGCCATCCAGATAAAGTCGCCGGCTTCGACTGGATACCACGAGTCACCAAGCTTGTAGATCCCGCCGCCTTCAAGCATCAATAGGCCGTGTTCCATTACGTGGATTTCGACCATGCTCAGCGCTGCACCGGGATCGTACGTCATGGTGTTCACGGCGAAATCGTAAGCCAATCCGTCGGGCATAAGCGAACGCACGCGCAACGATTCGTCGCCCATGAGCGCAACGGGGGCGACTGACGCTTCGTTTCCCACGACAATTTCCGCCACAGCTCCGCCAGGCTCCTCTTGATAGGACTTCTCGATGACGGCGACACGGGC
>Ga0187863_10000576_pt1 | contig 30994 bp, 24 predicted proteins | sample June2016WEW_11_1_FD_132975 | JGI IMG/M metagenome (GOLD analysis project Ga0187863, IMG submission 132975) | Peatland microbial communities from SPRUCE experiment site at the Marcell Experimental Forest, Minnesota, USA - June2016WEW_11_10 | ecosystem: Environmental > Terrestrial > Soil >...
ACATCTTTTCTTCGATCTTTTGGACAGAGATGTTGATATCGGTGGCCAGCCCAATCCCGCCGATATTGACACGCAGTTCAGAGGCGACCGATTGCGCGCGAGAAGCAGCCGCCTTTGTCGCCGCCTGGAACACTGTCGGCGCGTCCGCCACCAACGCGTCGCGGACCTGCTCATAGGGGTGATTAACATAATCAAAGCAGCGAATCTCGCGGCCTTTGCTCATCAGAATTCCTCCGCCGTAATCTTATTCAGCAACGCATTACTCCGTCTGCAGCAATCCGCTGGCATTGCGCTTCGGGACATACCCAACCGGGATCCGCGCGACCACCTGCATCGTTTTGTTGTCAACTACCACCGTCTGGTCCAGGCCAGCCACCGCCACGTACAGATTCTTACCGTCGGGCGGAATCGTCAGCCACTCCGGGATTAGCCCGACTGGAACCACCTTCAGCAATTTCAAATCCGGAAGCGAGTAAGCCGCTACGTAGCCGAACCACTTACTGGTGGCCCATAGGATTTTTCCATCGGGCGTGATGGCCAATCCGTGGGAGGGCGCGCCTTGCACGCCGTCCGTGGCTTTCTCCTGGCCGGGCACGTCCGGAAGCGTCACGCGCTTCACTTGCTTGTGAGTCTGAAAATCCACCAGCACGAATCCGTGGAAGTCCGAAAGCTGCGCGACAATCTCCTTCGTGGACCCATCGGGATTTTTCGTAAACGCCATCGGACGAATGCCGCCCGTGAGCTTTACCGACCATGCCAGCGTATTGGTCGCAGTCTCGATAACGCTGATAGTACTGGTGGGGATAGAGCCTGCTACCACGTACTTGCCGTCCGGCGTGACGTAGACATTGTGTATCGCGCCGTCCACAGGAATGCTTTTCACCTTCGTAAGCGCGATGCTGTCGATCACATCCACGGCGCCCGGCGCTTGCGCGATGCCCACGTAGACGCGCCGTCCATCGTTCGTCACGGCTAAGTTGTTGGGGCGGCCGCTTAATGGAATTTTCTTTGTTACCTTCAGACTCTTCGCATCCACTACATCCAGCGTACGGGTGGGCTCCTCCGTGATATACAGGCGGCTTCCATCGGGAGCGATCACCACTCCATGCGGAACCTCAATGCCATGGATCACTCCGGCTACATTGTTCGTGGCGGGATCGATGACGTGCACGTTGTCGCCGGCCGAATTGGTTTGGATCACGCGGGCGTTACTCGCCGCGAGCGCAAAAATGGGCGAGACAAGCACGACCAACACAGTTCTCTTGAATTTCATTTTCCACCTTGTACCCAGGCGGCCAACATCTGCCACTCGGAATCTGATTGCGATTTCCAGAACTTCCCGCCCGTATGCGTGGGATCGCCGCCCGCTTCAGCAGCCAGCGGATGCAGCAACAGCGGGCTCTTGAGAGGTTCGCCGGGAATCACCAGGCGCGAGACGATTTCGAAGTTTTCTCGAGACTGCGCCTCGGTCCAGGAAGTTGTTCCAGGCGCGAGAGGCTGAAGACGTAGCCGGCTCGCAACCTTCGTATGGCATGTGTAACAGCCATGTTTCACGAAAATCGGCTCAACCCTGGCTCGATAGGTCTCAAAATCCAACGATGAACCCACACTGGATTCGGCCGCGGGTGCGCCCGTTCGAACCCAGGCAGCCAGCGTCTGCCATTCCGGATCACTCTGAGACGTCCAGTGCTTTCCGCCGGCGTGGAACGGATCGCCTCCTGCCGCTGCGGCCAGCGGATGCATCAGCATGCGGCTGGCCATCGGCTCGCCAGGAACAACTACGCGCTGCCAAGCCTCGAAGTTCTTCCGCGATTGCTCCTCGTTCCAGGTAGCGGCGCCGAGCGAAAGTTCCTGCAGACGCGGCGTAGTGTGATCGTGACAAACAACGCAGCGCGCGTGTCCGGGGCGCTTGGTCAGGAAGATGGGCTGCACGCGGTCTCGAAAGAAAGTGTAGTCCAAAGATGAAGCGGCATTAGCAGGTTGCTGCGCAAGCAGCCCTGCCAGAACCAATATCAAGGGGACCATAGCCGCCTTTCAGTCTACGACGGTTTCCTCGCCGCCAGCACCAGTCCGCTGGCCCAGGCCATCGGAGTGATCTCGAAATCAGGACGCGCGGCAAGGGTTTCTAAGAGCGCCAGCACGCGCGGGCCATGGCCCTCCGGCCAATTCGATTGCGGGAGCATGTCGTCGATCACATAGAATCCGCCGGGCCGCACCACGCGCAGAGCTTCGTCCAGGCCCTCGTACTTACCGCGCAAAGCATCCGCGAAAACGAAATCGAAACTGCCCGCCGGCTGGCGTTGGAGAAACTGAACGGCATCCTCGGAGATCAGCGTCAATCGCCTGTCATGGCCCAGCGCCTCGCCAGCGGCCGCCTGTAGATCGTGATTGACGTCGATGCTGAAGAGTTCCGATGCCGCATCCATTCCATCCAGCACCCAGGCCGTGGCAACTCCTGTGCCAGTGCCCAACTCCAGAAATCGGCCCCCGGGCTTCGACGCTGCCAGCGTGCGCAGCAGCGCGCCCGTGCGGTCCTCCGAAGCCAGTTCGAATCCAAGTTCCGAGGTTCGTTTCAATATGTGCGCCAGCGCGGCCGGCGGCTGAACGTAGGCAAGATCATTCATGTTGATTAAATTGTAAAGGCGACGTGCCTCACCCGGCCATCGGCCGGAACCGCGCCGTGAAGTGCCGCAGGAATTGCGGCTGTGACACGATCTCAAATCCTCGAATTGAATCCTTCCGCTCGTTAACTTCGAGTATCGCTTCCACCAGGTAATCCACATGGCTCTGTGTGTAGACGCGGCGCGGGATCGCCAGGCGCAGCAACTCATGCCGCGCCTCGGCGCCGAACATCACCGAACCGATTTCGACCGACCGCACGCCCGCGTGCCGGTATAATTCCACTGCCAGCGCCTGGCCGGGAAATTGCGCGCGCGAAATGTGCGGCAGCATGCGTCCCGCATCGATATAAATGGCGTGCCCGCCGGGCGGTTCCACAATCGGCACACCATGATCGGCAATGTGGCGCCCCAAATAAGCTGTCGATGCGATGCGATATTCCAGATACTCGGGTTGCAGCACCTCATCCAGCCCCACCGCGATGGCTTCCAGATCGCGCCCCGCCAAACCTCCATAAGTGGGAAATCCTTCAGTCAGGATCAGCAGATTGGTTTCCTGCTCGGCCAGCTTGCTGTTGTTGGTGCACAGAAATCCACCGATGTTTGCGAAAGCATCCTTCTTGGCGGAGAATGTACAGCCGTCGGCGATCGAAAACATCTTCTGCGCGATCTCGCGCGGAGTCAGGTCTGCGTAGCCAGGCTCGTCCCGTTTGATGAACCAGGCGTTCTCGGCGAACCGGCAGGCATCCAGATACAGCGGCACCCCGTAACGCGCGGTGACTTTCCGGACAGCTTCGATGTTGGCCATCGAGACGGGCTGGCCGCCGCCCGAGTTGTTGGTGACCGTGATCATCACCAGGGGAATCTTCGCCGGTCCCTCGGTCTCCATCAATTTCTCCAGCGCCTCCACGTCCAGATTGCCCTTGAACGGCAGGCGCGCCTGCGTATCGGACGAAGCGGGAATCGGCAGATCCAATGCGCGCGCTCCGTTGGATTCAATATTGGCGCGCGTGGTGTCGAAGTGCGTGTTGTTGGGCACGGTCTGGCCGGGCTTGCACATGATGGAAAACAGAATGCGCTCGGCCGCGCGGCCCTGATGGGTTGGAATGACGTGCTTGAATCCAGTGAGCTCGCGGACCGCTTGTTCGAACCGGTAAAAGCTCTCGCTCCCGGCATAGGATTCATCGCCGCGCATCATCGCCGCCCACTGTTCGGTAGACATGGCGCTGGTGCCAGAATCCGTCAGCAGGTCGATCAGGATATCGCTGGACCGAACCTGGAAAAGGTTGTAGCCGGCCGCTTCGAGGATCTGCTCCCGTTGTTCAGGCGTCGTTCGGCGAAGCGGCTCGACGCTCTTGATGCGAAAAGGCTCGATGATGGTGCGCACGGAGTCAGTGTACCGCCGAGCAACGCGCCAGGAATTCCGGATCGATCTTGCTCTTCACCGTCCGCCGGTCAATTTCAAGACGCCGCGCAGTTTCCTCGTAACTTCCGGTTTGCTTATACACGATGGTCGCGTAGCGTGAGAGCGCTTGATCGGCCGTGAGGCGTCCGGCACGCAGATCCGCCGTGAACTGCTCCACCGGATCAGCGGGAGCTGAACGCGAAGGCCGGTAGTCGCGCCGGATCAGCACGTTTCTTACGCACTGCTCCAGCTCGCGATAATTGCCGGGCCACTCATAGCCGGCTTCTAGATGTTTTTCCATCCAGCCGGTTACTTCGCCGGCCAGTTCCTCTCCTTCATCGCCCGCAATGCGCCGCGCGATATGCACCACCAGCTCGCGCAACACCTGCGGTGAATCCGCCAGCTGCTCGGCCAGCGATGGAGTGGCAATTTGATCTGAGCATAGCCGGTAATATAAATCCTCGCGAAAGCGCCCATTGCGGATGTCGGCCGCCAAGTCGCGATTCGTCGCCGCGATCAGTTTTCCATGGAATCGCTGGCTGGCGGTATCACCCACCAGATGGAAAGTGCGGGTTTCGATCACTCGCAGCAGTTTGACTTGGATGGCCGGATCCAAATCACCCAGCTCGTCCAGAAAAACCGATCCAAGCTGCGGGCAAGTTTCGAGCCAACCTTTGCGGTCGCCGATGGCGCCGGTGAACGACCCTCGGCGATGTCCGAACAATTCGGATTCCACCAGCGTAGGCGACAGCGCCGAAATGTTGATGGGGAAAAACGAAACAGCATCGGCGGCAAAACTCAGCTTGTGGTCATCAAACGGAACGTAGCGCGATTTTGCGACAGCTTGCGCAGCCAACTCCTTGCCGCTTCCCGAAGGCCCCGTGATCAGCGTAGTGAAATCGCCCATGCGCTGGTACAAGGTTCGGCGATAGCGCCGCATGTCGTGCGTGAAGATGGATTGCCAGATTGCAGCCCGCAGCCGCGCGGCGGGCAGTGATGCGCCAATAATTGCGTGGAAGATTTGTTCGAACGCCCGCTGGATTTGCCGATAGCAAGCAAACGTGTGGACCGGATCGTGATGGCTTGGGAAATTGTTCTGCTCCGGAAAGAAATGCTTCCAATCCGTCAGAAAGTCACGATAGAAACCCCACCCGCTCGCGGGGCTGCTTCCAACAAATTTCGGATAGTAGCGATTGTATAGAAGATGGATGACGGCGTCTTCGTATAGCACCAGATCCGGCTCGCGCACTTGGCTCGCGGCCAGCAGCCGGGATCCAACTTGCTCGACTAGCGGCGCCAGGCGCTCGTTGATCCTCCAAACATTCGCGCGAGGCCGCTCCGGATCTCCCACAGGAAGGCTCCACACCGATTCACCCTCCTGGTAGTCGCGCCCCAATGCGGCGCGTTCGCACTCGGCGCGCTCAGGAAGGAACGGATTCGAGTATGCTAGCTGAGATACCGCCGATAAGAAGCTCCGTTCCGCAGAGGAGAAAAACGCCATGGATGTACATGAATTGTACATTGGTTGACATGCAGTGTACAGTTGCTCCACGGCGTCATTCTGTAAGTCATTGAGATGTAAGCGTTGCGAGGCGGCAGGTGCCGTGCCCTTATGATGGCCAGCAACAAGGACGATCGAAAGGAGCAACCCCGTGGCACAGAACAGCTTCAAGGACCTGCTGAAGAACGTCGGCTTCCACTCCTTCCTGTGGACGCAATTTCTCGGAGCATTCAACGATAACGTTTATAAAATTCTGGTTTCGATGCGCGCGGTGCACGTCGCCGCGAACTCCGGAGAACCTAGCAGCATGTACTTATCGCTGGCCGGAGTGGTCTTCGTAGTTCCGTTTTTGCTGTTCTCAGGCTACTCCGGACACCTGGCCGACGTCGTCAGCAAGCGCAAGGTCTTGATCTCGGTGAAGATCTTCGAGATCTTCGTGATGACGCTGGGCCTTGCGGCCTTCTTCTCCACGCGCATTGAACTGATGCTGGTGGTGCTGTTCTTGATGGCGCTGCATTCCACCGTATTCAGCCCGGCCAAGTACGGCATCGTGCCGGAAATGCTGCCCGATAAGGATCTATCGCGCGCCAACGGATTGCTGGAGATGAGCACATTCGTCGCGATCGTCCTGGGCACCTCCATCGGCTCCTTCTTATTCGCGGCTTGGAAGAACGAGCCGTGGAAGATGGGCGTGGTGACGCTGGCCGTAGCCGTCGCCGGATTTCTGACCAGCCTCAAAATCACACGCGTACCGCCGTCAGGCACGCTCGCGCCGTTTCAAAAGAATCCGTTCGGCGAAGTGTGGATCGGAACCAAGCACTTGTTGAAGGAGCGTCCCCTGACGCTCACCGTTCTTGGAATTTCCTACTTCTGGTTCCTGGGCGCGCTGTTCCAAATGGATCTGTTCCTGTTTGGAAGCGAAGTTTTGAAGGAGACGGATCTGAGAGTCGGGTTGTTGGTAACGGCGCTCGCCATCGGTATCGGCGTGGGCAGCATGTTGGCCGGGCGTCTTTCCGGCAACAAAGTGGAACTCGGATTAGTGCCGCTGGGCGCCGTCTTCATGGGGATTTTCTGCATCGTTCTCTATCTCTCGCGCGGCTCCTACACCTTCTCCGTAATTTCGCTCTCGATGTTGGGCGTGGCCAGCGGCCTGTTCATCGTCCCGCTGAATGCGTATCTGCAACAGCGCAGCGAGAGCCATGAGAAGGGCCGCATCATCGCCACCAATAATTTCTATAACACCGTCGGATTGCTTCTGGCATCCGGAGCCCTTACCGGATTGCATGACAAGCTGCATCTCTCGGCCGACAAACTGATGCTGATCTTCGGCGTCGTGACGCTGGTTTCATCCGTTTATGTGGTGAGTGTAGTTCCGGAGTTTCTGGTGCGATTCGTTTTGTGGATGGCCACGCACACGTTGTTCAAGATCCGCATCGTGGGTCAGGAAAATGTTCCGTTCCGCGGCCCGGCTTTATTGGTCGCGAATCACATGTCGCACATCGACGGGTTTCTGATCAATGCCTGCATCCAGCGCTTCATCCGTTTCATGGTTTGGAAGCCCTATTACGAGCTGAGAGTATTGAACTGGTTTTTCAAGCTCGCCAAGGCGATCCCAGTCGGTACCGGAGGCCCTCGCGATGTCGTTGCATCCATTCGCACAGCCCGAAAAGAACTGGAAGAGGGCCACATGGTTTGCATTTTTGCCGAAGGCGCCATCAGCCGCACTGGAAATCTTCTCCCTTTCCACAGAGGCCTCGAAAAGATCGTGGACGGCCTCGACGTTCCCGTGATCCCGGTGCATCTCGATCGGCTGTGGGGAAGCATTTTCAGTTTCGAGCGCGGGAGATTTCTGTGGAAATGGCCCAAACGGATTCCATACCCGGTGACGGTTTCGTTCGGATCGCCGATGCCGGCATCCTCGTCGGCGCAGGATGTGCGGCAAGCCATTCAGGAATTGGCGAGTGATGCTGCCGAGTACTCGAAGAGCTCGCGAAATCTTCTGGATCTGCGCTTCATCCGCACCGCGAAAAAGAATTGGCGTAAATTCGCGATGGCCGATTCGAGTGGCCGCGAGCTGACCTACGGGCGGGCGCTCACAGGAAGCCTCTTAATGGCTGGCTGGGTGCGAAAGAATCGGCAGTCCGAAAAAATGATCGGCTTGCTACTGCCTTCTTCAGTAGGCGGCGCGCTGGCAAATACCGGAGTAATGCTTGCCGGCAAAGTTCCGGTGAATCTGAACTTCACGGCTGGACGCGAGTCCATGGCGTCTGCCGTGGAGCAGTGCGGCATCCGAACCATTATCACGTCAAAAATATTTCTCGCAAAAGGAAAGATCGAAGCCATGGACGGCATGGTTTATCTGGAGGACATTTTGGGCCAGATGAGCGGCTTTGAGAAACTGCGGGCGTTCGTTGCTGCGCGATTCTTGCCGGCCCGATTACTCTCCGCACCTGGAAAACGCACTACCGATTCGTTGGCCACAGTTATCTTTTCAAGCGGCAGCTCCGGCGTCCCCAAAGGCGTGATGCTTTCGCACCACAATGTTCTTTCGAACATTCAGGCCATGGCGCAGGTGTTCTGGATCAACGACAACGATGTAGTGGTGGGCGTGCTCCCATTCTTCCATTCGTTTGGGTTCACGGTGACCATCTGGCTGCCGTTAGTAAGTGGATGCGGCGCCGCGTATCACACCAATCCCACCGAGGCTGCGAAGATCGGGGAAATCGTGGCGAAACACCACGGAACACTCCTTGTCTCCACACCCACATTTTATTCCAGCTACACACGCAAGTGTACGGCCGAACAGTTTTCGAGCTTGCGCTTTGTGCTGGTGGGAGCGGAGAAGCTGCGCGAGTCCATCGCCAATGCGTTTCACGAGAAATTCGGGCTGGAGTTGCTGGAAGGATATGGATGCACGGAAATGTCGCCCGTGGTTGCGGTGAACGGTCCGAATTTCGAAGCCGGACGCGATACGCAGTTGGGCAACAAGCCTGGCACCGTGGGCCATCCGCTTCCAGGAATTGCCGTGAAGATTGTGAATCCCGCCACTATGGAGCCGTTGCCGCCGGATGCAGAAGGTCTGGTACTGGTGAAGGGTCCCAACCGGATGATCGGCTATCTCAATCAGCCGGAGCGAACCACGGAAGCAGTGCACGACGGTTGGTACGTCACCGGCGATATCGGCGCGCTGGACGATGAGGGTTTTCTCCGCATCACGGATCGCCTCGCGAGGTTCAGCAAGATCGCCGGCGAAATGGTTCCGCATTTGAAAGTGGAAGAAGCTATTTACAACATCATCGGCGAGTACGGCTGCGCCGTGACCGGGATTCCCGACGACCAACGCGGCGAGCGCCTGGTGGCACTTTATACCCGGCCTGACTTGACACCCCTCGAGCTGTGGCAGCGCCTCTCGGACACCAGCCTTCCCAAGCTCTGGCTACCCAAACGCGAGAACGTTTATCAAGTGGACGCGTTGCCGACATTAGGCACCGGCAAGCTCGATCTGGTGGGCGTAAAGGCCAAAGCCCAACAATTGGTCGCAGCCTGCGCAGTCAATTCCTAAGGAGCACTCATCATGGAATCGGTCCTGTTAGTTGGAGTGTTGATCACCCTGTTCGTCCGTTGGTTGGTCCTGTCCGGAAAGATGAACTCGATGCAACAAAAGATCGAGGTGCTCACCGCCGACGCAACCCAGCCGATGCTCATCGCCAGAGTGTATGCGCTGGAGCAGGCCGTGAAGGAGCTGCGTACCATCCGCCCGGCCGAAGTTCCCGCAGCGCCGCCGATCCCCGCGACCGTCCCCCCGATCCCCGCGACCGGCAGCCCCACGCGTGAGCAAGGGGACAAGGAGCCAGAGCCGGCTGTGTTTGAGCCGGTTGTCCTGGAGCCTGAGCCTTCGCGGGTATGGGAATCGGTGAAGGTAGAGACCGCGCCTCCGCCGCTTCCACAAACAGAACCGGAACCCGTTCCTGCTCCCAGCTTCTCCATGGCGACCGCGCAACCAGCCGGCCCCACTCTTTCCGAGCGTGTCCGCCAATCCATGCAAGGCGAGGAATGGGAAGCGGTGGTCGGTGGAAGCTGGTTGAACAAACTGGGCGTGCTGGTGCTGGTAATCGGCATTGCTTTGTTTCTCGGCTATTCGTTCACGCAGGTAGGCCCGGGCGGCCGCGCAGCCATCGGTCTAGCAGTGAGTTTGACGATGCTAGCTGGCGGCTTCCTAATCGAGAAAAAGCAGCGCTACAAAATCTTCGCCCGCGGATTGCTGGGCGGAGGATGGGCCGCGCTCTATTTCACCACCTACGCGATGCAGGCCGTGGACGCGGCCAAGGTCATTGACAATCCGTGGCTCGGAGGCGTGCTGCTTCTGGCCGTCGCGGCTGGGATGATTCTGCACTCGCTGCGATACAAATCCCAAACCGTCACAGGCCTGGCGTACTTTGTAGCTTTCGCGACGCTCAGCCCAGCCATCACTCCGGCGCCGGTGACCGCCTTCTCCGTGATGGCACTGGCGCCGCTCGCAGCATCGCTGCTGTATGTCGCCTACCGATTCCAGTGGTCCCAGATGGCGTTGTTTGGGCTGCTCGCAACATATGGTACGTGCGCGTCGCGCGGCGACTCGGACGCGCCGCTCTGGTCCGTCCAATTGCTGTTCTGCACGTATTGGCTGTTATTCGAAGGCTTCGATCTGCTTCGCGCTGCCCGCCGTTCCGAATACTCGGCTTGGGAGAGCGCCATTCTTCCATTGAACGCGCTGGCATTCATCGGACTCTCGTATATGAAATGGTCGGTGGCCGCACCACAGCATCTGCATGCGCTGGCGGGCGGCATTGGGGCTGCGTATCTGGTGAGCACCATTCTGCGCGCGCTGTTGCGGCCGCCATCCAGTTTCGCTCCGGAGACGGAAACCATGGAACGCGCTCTGTCGGGCGGGTACGAAGGACCCATTTCGCTCACGGCAGCTCTGACCGTCGCGGCGATCTTCCTCAAATTTCACGGCGCACCCGCGCTTTTCGGATTGTTGGCCGAAGCGGAAGCGTTGTTCCTCGCCGGACTCTTCTTCAAGGAAGCTTATCCGCGGCAACTCGGCGCGGCTCTATTTGCGGGCGGCCTTGGCAAAATGTTGATCGTCGATCTTCCAGTCGGTGGGATGGCGAAATTTGGGAGCTGGACGGTCAAACCGTGGACTCCACTGGCAGCGGCAAGCGCGCTGCTGTTCTACGTGAATCGTGCGCTGCGTAGCGCGGACACATTCTATGGTTATGCAGCGTCGGCAGTAATCGCGCTGATTCTCGGTTTCGAAATGCCCGAGCGCTACAGGGGACTGAGCTGGTTTATTCTGGCCGCCCTGCTTTTCGCTTTCGGATGGTGGCGCCGATTGGGCGATTTCCGCGTGCAGGGCTATCTCGCCGGAACGCTGGGGCTAGGCGGAATCGCGATTCATCAGGCCGACGTGGAGTTCGGATACGCGGCACCGTTTCGCTATCCGTGGATTGCGCTTTCATCCGCGGCCATCCTGAGTTACCTGGCCGCGCTGTGCGGCCTCCGCTCCAGCCCTGACCGTCTGGATGAATGGGAGCGAAACGGACTACGCAGCATAGGATCGTGGGCCGCTACTGCAGCCCTGCTTGCGCTCGCATGGCGCGTGCTTCCCTCGGATTTCCTGGGCCTGGGTTGGATGGCGCTCGCGCTAGCTATCTTGGAACTCGGGCTGCGGAAACTCCCGGAGGATTTGCGCATGCAAGGCTACCTTGCGGCTGGCCTCGGAGCCTTGCGCGTGCTCTACTTCAACTTCGTACCAATCGCGAATGACGATCCGCTCAGTAAACGTTGGATCGTCGCAGGCGCGGCGTTGATCGCATATTTGATGGCTGCGCGCATTCACTTTGCGCGAGATCGAATGGCCAGCGCCACAGAGAGCCGCAATGTCTTCAATCTCAGTTCTTCGGTAGGCACGCTGTTCCTGCTGGCCGGACTCTGGGCGCTTTTGCCCGCAGTGGTGATCGGTCCGGCCTGGGCCATGGTTGCGCTGCTGTTAATGGAAGCCGGTATCGCCCTCGACCTTCCCAGCTTGCGGCTGCAGGCGCACCTGGCGGGAGGCGCTGCATTCGGCCGGTTGTTCTTTGCGAATTTCACGGGCCTTGGACGCGTGGGCGCAGTCTCGCATCGCGTGCTGACCGTGATTCCAGTGGTGGTCTCGTATTACTACCAATGGTCGAGACAACAGATCGATCGAGCGCGACTACGCGAGTGGGAACTGCCGCTAGGTCGCATCTATCTGTACGCGGCAGCCATTCTAGCTGTGGTTCTGATGCGCTTCGAGCTTGGCCGAGTACTGACGGTGACGGGCTGGGCCGCGTTCGCGCTCGGACTCCTGGTGTTCGGGCGGCGCTGGAACAATGTGGATCTACGCTGGCAGAGTTACATCCTGGCCGCGCTCGCTTTCTGGCGAAGCTGGACCACTAATTTCTACGCGCCTGAAAGCTTCGCCGGCGTCTCCGGCCGGATTCTGACCGGCGCATTTGTGATCGCTTGTTTCTACGCGTCCCAGCTCCTGATTCCTCGGAAGGGCCAAGAGACCGGCCTCGAGCGCCACGCCCGCACGTTCTATTCGTTGCTCGCGGCAACGTTGCTGGCGGTGCTTCTGTTCTACGAAGTTTCGGGCAGCGTATTAACCGTGGCGTGGGGTGTTGAAGGCGTGGCGTTGTTGATCGCTGGCTTTCCGCTCAACGATCGCGTGCAGCGTTTATCCGGGATGTTCCTGTTCCTGGTGTGCATCCTGAAACTCTTCGTATACGACCTGCGGCATCTCGAAACGATGTACCGGATTCTTTCGTTCATCGTGCTCGGCTTAATGCTGGTAGGCGTTTCGTGGATCTACACGCGGTTCCGCGATCGAATTCAGCGGTACTTGTAGGAGGCGGAAATGAACTGGACAAAATTCGCATTGGTTTTTTCGTTGCTGGCGGCGGGTGCCGTTTTGGCTACGCGAGGAACTTCGGATCCGCAAGTGAGTTTGAGCTCGGTTGTCGACTTGTGGAACGATACCTTGCGCGACACAGATCAGATTGGAATGAAGATCACGCGCGTTTCCGACGCCGAAGAAATGAAAATTGGCGCCGATCTGGCCCGAGGCGTGACTGATATGGGCAGCGAGGATGCGGATTCCACTCGCTACGTGACAGCCGTCGCCCAGCCGCTTCTCTCTCATTTGCGGCGTCCAGGAATTCACTACCAGTTTCACGTGATCGATTCCCCGCAGATCAATGCTTTCGCCTTGCCGGGCGGGCAGATCTTCGTGATGAGCGGGCTACTCGAATTCGTGGAATCGGAAGCGGAATTGACCGCCGTGCTGGGGCATGAGATGTCGCACGTCGATCTGCGCCACTGCATCGAGCGTTATCAGTACGAAGCGAAATTAAGGAAAGCCGGTGCGCCGGAGCTGGGTTGGATGGTAGAGATGGCCCATCGCCTTGTTATGCTGGGATTCTCGCCACAGCAGGAACTGGAAGCGGATGCGCAAGGCGAACGGCTGAGCGTCGAGTCGGGCTATGATCCAGACGCGGAACCGGCGCTGTTCACGCGCATGAAAACAAAGTTCCACGAACCCTCCAGAGTCCAGGCCACTACGCCGGCTGGTGAAGTTAGCGAGGCCGCCGGAGAAGCAATTCAGGCGTACTTCCGCACGCACCCGCCTTCCCAAGAACGGGTAGCGCGACTGAACGACATGCTGGCGCGGCATCGGCAGGAGTTGGCCCAACGGTCGTTTTACGTCGGCAAGGAAAACCTGCGGGAGCGCGTTCCGAAGTCGAGCCATCAATACGCCGGCGAGTTTCGCGAGATTTCCCCGCGCTGAGCCCAGCGAAAGAGGAAACGTAAACCTACAATTCGAATCTATTACAGTAGCGCTACCCAAGAAGAGGGCGTAAGCGCGATGCCACCCGGTGGTCTCGCAGGGATTGCCGGGTGGTTTCTTGCCAGCTAGATCCCTAGGACGTTCTTGTTCAGCACCATTCTTCGCAAACGCGAATCCGTGGAACGTGTTGGATACATCTTAGGCGGCAGGATCACTTCGCTGAAGTCAGACCGGCAGGCGCCAGTATAGCCGAGCATGAGTTGGAATCGCGGCTGGATAGAATTGCGGCTGCCGTAATGGAAGCAACCAGAAGACTCAATAAACAGTACGGTGCCGCGCGGATAGCAGAATTCAATCACGCCCTTCCGATCCGCCACGGAGTAAATGTCCTCATCGCTCACGCGGTAGCCTCTTCGCTGCCCCCAATATCCCAAGGCCTTGGCCGCCTTCTGAGAAACTGAGCGCGGCAGAAACGTCCACGGGCCGTGTTCGGGAGTTGCGTCGCGCAGCAGCACAATCACATACACATTCGGCAGAGAATAGTAATCGATGTGATAAAGCTGGCTGTCCTTCGGAGTGTCGGGCTGATCGTCAAACGCCGCGTTGGATTCAACGAAGCGGATTCCGGGCGGAAGAGTGGTGGAAAGCGCTGGAATGCATTTCAAGTAATTCGACACAGCCGCCAACACGTCGCTCGAAGTCGCGAAGTCGAGCACCGAGGGGTACTGCTCCAAATCCTCGGTCTTCCAGACATCCTGAAAATAGCTGCGGTACGAATCCCCGGAAAGACGGGCGCCGGAGCGCTCCGCGATGATTTTCTCCGCATCCTCTAAGACACGATCCAGGTGGGGCAGCGAAAGGGATGTGTCAACGGCCCAGCCGTCGTTTAATTGAATGGCCGGACGGGTGAGCCCACCGTTCTCTTCAAGCAAAGCGGCCAATTCGTTACGATACAGTGCTTGGCGCCAGCGGTCCTGCTGCCGAAACTTGACGCGGTTGACGGCGCGAGCCAGGCGCATTGTGTTGGCGATCCCGAGATGCGACATATGGCTGGCCTGCAGCCATCCAGCCAGCGTGCGCCCTAGCGAGTGTCGCTCAGGCGCGGCTGCAGCCTGTGGAAGTGCCGCACTGCCGGTACCGCTTGCATTGGGCATCGAAGGCTCCGAATGGATCTCTTTCTATCACACACCACCCAATTAAAGCAAGCCGAGTGACCGCGCCGCGAGTTCCCATGGGCCTGCTGGCCCATCGTGGCGCACGCACTCCTGCGTGCCGCGTTCACACTCATGTGAACGCCATGAGAGTAATTTTTCTTCCTAATTGCTTCGCAAGAGTGCGAACACGGCACGCGAAAGTGCGCGCGCCACAAGGCGCCTCAAACGGAGGAGTGCCTTTGGGCGCGGCGAACCGCTACGCGCCCTGCTCCCCGGCTTGTTGCCTGAGAACCAGTCCACCGCTGTACGCTTCCAGGACGCTTGCGGCATCGCCTTCCATAACCAGCTCGCCGTGATCCAGCCAAATCGCGCGCTCGCACATTTCAAGGACATGCGGAGCGGAATGCGAAACGAACAAAATGGATTTCCCGGAGCGCTGAAAATCCAGCAACGCTTCCCGGCACTTGGTCTGGAAGCCGGCATCGCCCACCGCCAGCACTTCGTCCAGCAGCATGATATTCGGCTCGGTATGAATAGCGATGGAAAATGCCAGACGCATCACCATGCCGGAGGAATAGTTACGCAGCGGGTCGTCAATGAAGTCTCGAATACCGGAGAACTCGACAATCTTGTCGGCCAGCTCCAGGGTCTGCTTGCGGCTCCGGCCCAGCAGCGCGGAATTCAAGAGCAGGTTTTCAGCTCCGGTAAGGTCGGGATGAAAACCGGAGCCGAGTTCCAGCAGCGCCGCCAAGTGCCCGTTGACGGTAACGCGCCCCGCGTTGGGCGTGGCCAGTCCCGCGGCCAAGCTCAGCAGCGTGCTCTTCCCCGCTCCATTTCTGCCCACCACAGCCAGGCTCTCGCCCGGCTCGAGGCGGAAGGAGACGTTCTTCAGGGCGACGAATTTCTCCTTCTGTTCGCTCCCAAACCATTGCGCGATGTGTGTGCGCAGCAAAGCACGCCCGGTGCTATGCGGGAACCATTTGGATACATTCTGAAATTCGATCAGCGCCATGTTCTTTAGCACTTGTGTCCGCTACAAATACTCGTAAAACCCTTGCTTCAGCTTTCGAAATACTAACCAGCCGCCGATAAAAGTGAAGAGCGACACGCAAACCAGATTCCGCAACGTGGAGGTGGCTGGCGCTTGGCCTTCCAGTAGAATGGTTCGCATCATCATCACCAGCGCCGCCACCGGATTAAACTCGTACACCGCCCGAAAGCGCGCCGGAATAGCCGCGAACGAATAGAAGATGGGCACCAGCCAGAAGAGGATGGTGTTCGCCGATTCCACTACGTAGCGCGTGTCGCGCACATAGACGTTGATAGCCGAAAAGGTCAGCGCCAAGCCGAGAACGAATATGATTTCCAACGCCCAGATTACCGGCAGCCACAACCAATAGATATTCACACCGCTCCCGAACACCAGAATCAATACCAGCAGCAGGCCGATTTGAATGACCAGATGCATGCAGTTTGAGAGCACGCTCGCGATAGGGAAGATCTGGCGGGGCACCGGCACCCTCTTGATCAGCGACGCGTTCTCGAGCAACGACACGGTTCCCGTCAACCAAGCCAGCGAGAAAAAATTGAACGGCACCAGGCCGCACAACACCGCCAGCGGGTAGTGCTTCATGGAACTCGAAAAAATCTGCGTGGTAATAAAGGTCATCACGCTCATCATGATGAGCGGATTCAGCAGCGACCACAGCACGCCCAAAGACATGTTCCGGTAGCGGACTTTGAAGTCCTTCGCCACCAGGCTTCGGATCACGAACCAATAGTCGCCGTTCCACATAAGCCTGCCGTGTTACACCACGACAGCTTCTTTGATAAAACTCCCGCTGCCACTCTCGCGCGCCTTGTATTGGTCGAAGATCCAGGCGTAAGTTTTCTCCAGACCCGTGCGCAATGGCGTGCTGGGCTCCCACTTGAGATACTTCTGAATCAGTGTATTGTCGCTGCTGCGGCCGTTGACGCCTTTGGGCGCCGTCAGATTATAGTTCCGCTTGAGCTTAATTCCCGCGATTTCCTCCACCATATCCACCAATTGATTGATCGAAACCATCTCGGACGAGCCCAAGTTCAGAGGCTCCAGAATCTCCGAGTTCATGATCTTCCGAACCCCTTCCAGGCAGTCGTCGATGTACATAAAGCTGCGGGTTTGCTCGCCGGATCCCCAGATTTCGATTTGGTTCGCATCCGAAACCTTGGCTTGGATTACTTTGCGGCAGATGGCCGCGGGCGCCTTTTCACGGCCGCCATACCAGGTTCCGTTCGGACCGTAGACATTGTGAAATCGGGCCACGCGCGTGTTCAGCCCGTAGTCCTCTCGGAAATGACGGCACATGCGCTCGCTGAACAGCTTTTCCCACCCGTAACCGTCCTCCGCGAGAGCCGGATAAGCGTCCTCTTCCTTGAGCCCCGGGCAGGCGGTGTCGCGCTGCTTGTCGGCGTTGTATACGCAAGCTGAGGAAGAATAGAAAAACTTCTGCGTTCCGTAGCGCTGCGCGGCTTCCAGCATCTGCGTGTTGATCAATACCGACAGCATACACAGCGCCTTGTTGTTTTCGATAAATCCCATGCCGCCCATGTTCGCGGCGAAGTTGTAAATCTGGTAGGCGCCACGGGCGGCCCGCTCGCAGTTTTCCCTGAGATTCAGATCGAGAGAAAGATTTTCGACGTCGTCGAAGCGCTGGTACCATTCCTCCAGCGGCTTGATGTCCACAGCGCGGATCTTCCGGTAGCCCTGTTGGCGAAAATCAGCCACCAGGCTGCCGCCGATGAAACCCCCGGCCCCGGTTATTACGGCCAGTTCATTTTTCATGATAAGCGTCTATTTTAGCGAAGTGTGGGGCAGCTTGGTAAGCTGCGGCCGATTATTAATCGGCCCGAGGCTCCAGGAAACCACCTTAGAACGTGTCCACCGTAGCCGTCAACCACCCGGATTGCGGACGTCAAACCCTCGGGGTATTACCCCATTGTCGATTCACCTCCGTGGATCTATCCTAGAGTCCAGGAGAATGATCCGTGAGGAACCCTCTTCGTTTCGCGATCCTGCTAGCGCTGGCCGCTCTCGCCGCCGCTCAGCCGCCCACGGTTGGCAACTGTACTGTCTTTCCGGCTGACAATATTTGGAACACCCGCATCGACCAGTTGCCTGTGCACCCAAGTTCAAACACCTGGGTAAATACCATCGGCACTTCCGCGCATCTGCATCCTGATTTTGGATCCGGCTTGTACGATGGTGCCCCAATCGGGATTCCTTTTGTAACGGTTCCAGGAACACAAACCAAATATCCGGCTACATTTACCTATCAGAGTGAGAGCGACCCTGGCCCTTACGCGATCCCGCTCAACGCCCCCATCGAAGGCGGGAGCTCCAGTACCGGAGATCGCCACGTAATCGCGGTCGATACCGATAACTGCATCCTTTACGAAATCTACGCCGCTTATCCGCAGGCAGCCAGTTGGCAAGGCGGCTCCGGCGCCATCTTCAATTTACTGTCCGATGCTCTGCGCCCGGCCACGTGGACTTCCGCTGATGCCGCGGGTCTGCCTATATTCCCCGGCCTGGTCCGCTATGACGAAATCGCGGCAGGCCAGATCCGGCATGCCATCCGTTTCACCGTTCCCCAAACCCAGGATGCTTTCGTTTGGCCGGCGCGGCACGAAGCCTCCTCACTCACCAGTGCGAGTTATCCTCCCATGGGCGCTCGCTTCCGGCTGAAGGCGAGTTTCGACATTTCCGGATTTTCAGCCACCAATCAAATCATCTTGACGGCACTCAAACAGTACGGCATGATGCTGGCCGACAACGGATCGTCCTGGTACATCTCAGGTGCGCCGGATTCGCGCTGGAGCAACGACGACCTGCATGTTCTGAATAATATCGCCGGCTCCAACTTCGAGGCTGTGGATGTTTCGCCCTTAATGGTCAATCCCAACAGCGGCCAAGCGCTCCAGAATTCGGTGAGCGTGACTCCGCCCAGCAATTTGCAAGTCACCGTGAAGTAGCAGTTCAACGCAACCGTCGCAGGCAATGCTAACCAATCTGCTACATAGAATGTGAACGGCGTGATCGGCGGCGATAGCGCATTCGGTTTTATCGACTCGGTCAGTGGCCAGTACACTGCGCCTTCGATAGTCCCGTCGCCGGCCACACTTACTGTGCACGCAGTCAGCCAGGCAGTAAACTCCCAACTTGTCATCACCGCCGCATGCTACATCTATTACCCCGTCCATCGAATGCCCTTTACCTGGCCAACGATGCCGGCCCTTGGCAGGGCCCGGTGACCGTCGGGAAGGGAAAAACCCTCAAGAACAGCCAATGCACGGTTCATGTGGGATCGTCCTCTGTGAAGACTTCAGGAAAGACGCTGACATTGAATCTGTCTGTGACTTTCAACACCGGATTCGCAGGGACCAAGAACATCTACATGGAAGTGGCCAATGCCACGCAAAATAGCGGCTGGTCGCTCGAGGGCTCCTGGCTGGTCCCCTAACCGGACCGCGACCGTGGCCCCACCCGTTATAGTTAGACTGGAATCGTGACCCCCTCCGCTCTCCCTCTGGTCAGCGTCGTTACGCCTACTTACAACATGGCGAACTACCTGACCGAAACTATCGAGAGCGTGCTGTCTCAGGATTATCCAAACATTGAATACATCGTCGTGGATGGCGGTTCGACTGACACAACTCTAGAGATTTTGAAGAGCTATCAGGGACGCTTGCGCTATCTTTCGGAACCCGATCGCGGGCCCTCCGACGCGGCGGCGAAGGGTTTTCGGCAAGCGAGCGGCGAAATTTTTGCGTGGCTGAACGCCGACGATACCTATCTTCCAGGGGCCGTTCGTAAAGGCGTAGAGTACCTCCAGTCAAATCCGGAAACCGATGTCGCATACGGCGAGGGGTGGTGGATCGATGAAAGTGGCGCGAACATCGGCCGCTATCCCACATTCCCGTTCGACGCCAAGATCCTTGAACGGGAATGTTTCATTTGCCAGCCTTCGGCATTTATTCGCGCCGCGGCTTACCGGCGTTGTGGATTGGATCCGGCCATCACTCAGGCCTTCGACTACGATCTTTGGATACGTATGGCCAAGGCGGGAATTCAATTCCGTGCCTTTCCGGATTATCTGGCGAATTCACGAATGCATGCCGGCGCCAAAACCCTTCGCGAACGTGAAAACGTGTTCGATGCGTCCATGGGTCTTCTGAAGCGGCACTACGGGTACATCCCGCTTCCTTGGATTTTTGGCTACACAGCGTATCGTCTGGATCACCGCGACCAGTTTTTTGAGCCGTTGCAGTATAACGCTTGGAAATATCTGGCGAGTCTTCCGGTGGGCCTTTGGTATAACCGCCGGAAGCCGCTACGTTTCATGACCGAGTGGTTGGTGAAAGGCGGCCGGGAGCTGGTTCGCCGGCGTTGAGTTTTGTCTCGCGCTACGCTATGATGAAAGCTCCTGTAAGGAATCCAATTAGAGCATGGCAAACACTTTTTCTTCCATAAAACGGGTGCGCCAAACCAGGCGGAAGACCGAAGTCAATCGTCTTCGCAAAACCAGGTTGCGCCACCAGATCCGATCGGTCCGCCGGCTGATTGAACAGAAGGACGCGGGCGCCGCTCAGGCCGCGCTCCCGGCCACTTTTTCTCTGATTGACCGCTCCGCCAAATGGGGCATCATCAAGAAGAACACGGCGGCGCGATACAAGAGCCGCATCACTGCTCGGCTCAAAGCGATGGCCTAGCCGCCCATATCCGAACCGTGACGCCAGGCGGAAGTGCCTGCGCCATCCAACGAACTTACTTCAAAGAGCCTCGCGGGTAAGTAAGAGGGCAACCAATTTTGGCCGCCCTCCATACGGACTTCGTGTTATTTAGTGCCCGACGTAACTTATACTCGTGGTCGCGGTAGCACTCTTGCCGGCGCTATCAGTGACCGTGACCATGAACACGTAAGTGTTCGGCCCGTTGTCACCGAGTTGCGCCGTGGCGACAGCCGAAGTGCCATGCAGAAGAGAGACATCCTGTTCTCCCCCCACCACGCTCCACTGGAAGGTAAGAGCCAATCCATTCGCATCGGTGGATTGAGAAGCGTCCAGCGAGACTTGCTTCACCGTGACGGTCTGGTTCGCGGGAGTAATCACCGCCGTCGGGCCGGTGGAAGTGCCGCCGCCACCTGGAGGAGTAACAGGCGTCGACACTGTAAGTGTATTCACGGTCGCCGTTGGCGAATAAAGTACAATGGCCCCCGCCACGGTCTCAATCACTGTATTTACCGTAGCTGGAGTTGCGGCTGTGGTGCCGGACGCGCTGGTGGCACTGGTGAAGCCCACGGAGATCGCGGACGCCGCTCCCTGATAAGTGCCATACGGCGTGGCCGTGCTCTGCGTGTCGGTTCCCACAAACATGATCCCCATGAAAGGTTTAGTGGTGACATAGATTTTGTCGATGCTCATCGTGACCACCGCAACCAGCGCGCTTCCCAGGTTGGCGAGCTCGGCGGGTGGTGTAGGAATCGGTGCGCCGGTGGGAACGGCGAAAACGGTCGACGTTAATGTGTTCGCCGTGGAATTGTAGACCAATGTCTCGCGAATCTCCAAGGCGCCTCCGGTCAGTGACGCCAGAACACTGGCGGGCAGATTGGGTGTGATACCAGTGAGAATGTCGTTGAGCGCGATAGTTCGCTCAATATTAAGCGCCTGCAACGTTTGAGCAGTCGCCGGTGCCGCGTAAGTCAGCACCAAAACCAATGCCAGTGCAAATACTCCAACCATACTCTTAAATTTCATACTTTTCTCCTTCTTTCATTCGCGCAATGCGTAATGATACCGGTTAGTACTAGGTTGAGTAACGCCTATGTAGAAATACTATGTTTTGGGTGTCCCGGTCAAGTAACCGGTAGCGCGGTAAATTCGATGGCCCTTGGCCTTAGGCGGCCAAGATCTTGTGAGGCCCACCTTTGTGAGGGCATAGCCTAATTAGTACACTCTTGGATGCAACATGTCTGCTCAAAAGTGCTCACACCCTCCTGTCACTTGTTGCGAGGGTCTAAACGCTTCACGAAAGCAGTTGGGGACCTTATGCTTCAGGCCAGCGGCGATCGTTCACGTACCGCCGCGGGACGCAGTTGCGCGTCTTCCAACCGCTTGGCTTCCTGGTAAGTGAAAACCATGCGGTGGATTACTGTGATGTTAGCCAGCACCGCAATTACCCACAAAACTGGCGCCATGCGATCGAACAGAGCTCCAATGATGAAAAGCACCACGCGCTCGGGACGCTCCATGAATCCCACCTTGCAACTGGGAATGGTATTTTCGGCGCGCGCGCGTGTGTAACTGACCATCACCGATCCAGTCATTACAATCGCGGTCAGAACTACATAAAACGGCCGATTGATGATCCCGTAATAAACCAGCAAGCCCATCAGCAACGCCAGATCCGAGTAGCGGTCCAATACGGAGTCGAAAAACCCGCCGAATCTGGTCACGCGGTTGGTTTCGCGCGCCACCCGGCCGTCCACCATGTCAAATAGACCGGCGCCGATGATCACGAAACCGGCGGCCCGAAACCGCCCTGCGGCCAACAATACCGCCGCCGCGATGTTGATGAGCAATCCCAGGAACGTCAGAACATTCGGATGGATCTTTGAGAGTGCCAAGCCGCGAACGATGAGACGAATTATTTTGTCACAAGCGATGCCGATCGCGCGGGTGAACGTTATCTTCACAGTTCCTTCTGATTCTACCCGAATCCAGATCTGTCCGGAGTGTCAGCCCGGGGCCTCTTTACCAGCGTCACCGGGTTCCTCAACAATTTCGTGGATGGTGGTCAACTGGACAATCTCAAACTCCCGGGCGCCCCCGGGGATCTGAAACTTCACATTGTCACCCACCTTCTTGCCGAGCAATGCTTTGCCGATGGGCGACGTCGTGGAAATACGGCCATTGGCCACGTCGGCTTCCTCGCTGGTCACCAGCTTGTAGATCATTTCTTCGTTCTTGTCGACATCCAGCACCGTAACTGACGAGCCCAGCCCCACCCGGTCGCGCGGAATTCGCGAGAAATCGATCATGGATAATTCACGCAAACGCGCCCGCAGCTGGCCCAACCGGGCGTTTACCATCCCCTGCCGCTCCTTAGCGGCGTGATACTCGGCATTCTCGCTCAGGTCGCCATGCGCGCGCGCTTTAGAAATCTCGCGCGGAAGATCCACCCGCAGTTCCATATCCAGCGCGGCGATCTCCTCCTCAAGCTTCTTCTTCAAATCTTGCATCTCTATAAATTATAGGGGCTGAAGGCTAGGGCCTGGGGCCAGAGTCCGAATCGGACTCCGATTCAAACAAAACTATCCCAAGAATGTTACAATTTAGCTGAGAGGCCCCCAGCCCCCCCTTTATGGCTATCAAACCAGCTTTCGCTCAAGGTGCGCAGATCGAACATTCCAAGTATGGCTTGGGCTCAGTAAGTTCCTGCACCGAAGAGCATATTGTCATTAAGTTCGACGACCATGGCGAGAAGAAGTTTGTGCTTTCTATCGCCATGCCTGCGCTGAAAAAGAGCGATCGCCAACCGCCCGTCGAGAAGCGCCGCTCTACCCGCAAAAAAGCCGCGCCGGCCGTTGCTCAATAACGCTGCCTCCGTTATTCAGTCCGTAACGTCGCCATCGGATCCACCCGCGTAGCTCTCCGCGCCGGAATGTAACACGCAAGAAGCGCCGCCGAAGCGAGCACCGCCAGCCCCGCACCAAACATTGCCGGATCGTATTCCTTCACCCCGAAAATAATGTTGGCCAGCAACCGTGCAATCACCAAGGTAACCGGCAAGCCAATCAATAACCCGGTTCCGGTTAGAACCAACCCGCGCCGCACAATCATCCACACCACGTCTGTTTGACGCGCTCCCAGCGCCATGCGCACCCCAATTTCGTGCGTCCGCTCATTTACCGAATAGGCCATCACCGCATACACGCCGATGCTTGAAAGAAACAATGCGACGAACCCAAACACGCCCATCAGCACCGCTAGAAACCGGAAGCCGGCAAGTTGGTCGTCGAAAAGCTCTTCCAAAGTCTTGAACTCATAAATCGGCTGGTCGGCATCAATGGCGAAAACCTGCGCGCGCGCCGCCGCGGATAGCACCTTGGGATCGCCCGTGGTTCGCATCAGGACGTCGAAGCTGCGAATGGCGTGCTGCAGGTAGGGCCGATACAGCACCGGCCGGTAGAATTTATCGAACGGATCGCGCCTCACGTCGCCCACGATGCCGACAACAGTCATCCACGGCGAATCCATGGATGGCAGCCCAATCTTGAGGTGCTTCCCGATGGGATTTTCGCCCGGAAAATACTGGTTCGCGAGCGACCGGCTGATGATCGCCACCAGCGGCGCGTCTTTTCCATCGCGTTCCGTGAACGCTCGTCCCTGCCGCACTGGAAGATGCAGCGCGCGGAAATAGTCCGAGCTGACGCAGGCATTGATGGCCACCGGCGGGCTGCCGCTTTCCCGCGTATCGCGGTCCTCGATGGTGAAGTCTGTGTTCGTGCTGCTGCCCGAATACGGAAGATTGGTGGTAACGGCAGCGGCTTGAACTCCGGAAATCACTTCGACCGATCGCAGCAGCCGCTCCTGGAAGCCCGCGATCTCGTTTTGTCCGCGATACTTCGATTCCGGCAGCGAGATGCGCATGCTCAAAGCATGTCCGGGATCCAAGCCCGGCGCAGGATCGGTCACCAGCGCGCTACCCTTGGCGATTAGTCCCGCTCCCACCATCAGCACCAATGCCAGCACAATCTGACCCACCACCAGGATGCTGCGAATTCGATGGCGCCGCACGCCGCTGGATGTGCCTCGGTTGCTCTCCTTCAACATCTCGTTCAGGTCCGCGCGCGATCCGAACCACGCCGGCACAATACCCGACACCACGCCTGCCACCAACGCCGCCACCAGCGTAAACCACAACACCCGGTCATTGATGCCTAGCCGCTCCCAGCCCGGCAGATACCGCTGTACCTCAGCCGGAAGAGACGAGCGCATGATGTAAAGTCCCCAAAATGCCAGCAACAGACCGAACAGCGCGCCCAGCATGCCGAGCAGCGCGCTCTCGCCCAGGAACTGGCGGATCAGCCGGAAACGGCTGGCGCCCAGCGCCGATCGTATCGCCATCTCTTTGGACCGCAGCGAGACGCGCGCAAATTGCAAATTGGCGACGTTCGAACAAGCGATCAACAACACAAATGCCACCGACCCCATCAGCATCACGATGAAGTCCTCCACCAGGTTTCCGGATACATATTCCCGCAGCAACTCCACTCGGACGCTGCGGTGCAAATGCGATTCCGGATCCAGCTCCGCAATCCTTTCGGCCAACGCCGCCAGCTCCGCATCCGCTTGCGCCACCGAAACGCCGTCGCGTAGCCGCCCAACTACATCGAGCGACATTACCGACCGCTGCCCGCGCTCGTTCGCATCCATGGCCAGCGGGATCCATAAATCCACACCCGGCGGATAACGGAAATCCTTGGGCATCACGCCGACCACTCGATATGCCTGGCCTTCCAGTTGAATGATACGGCTGAGAATGTGCGGATCCGATGCGAAGCGTCCAGCCCACAAAGTGTGGCCCAGTATCACCACCCGGTCCTGACCTGGTATATCCTCACCATCCGCAAAAATTCGCCCTTGCGCCGGACGTGCTCCCAGTGCCTTGAAGAAACTGACGGAGGCACGCGCGCTCTCCACCCGTTCCGGCTCGCCGTCGCCAGTGAGGTTCAAGTTGGCTTCCACTCCGGCGCCCAGGTTCTCGATGGTGCGCGTCTGCCTCTGGAAGTCGAGAAAATCCGCGGGCGACACGCGGTCGAAAGATTTGCGGTTCCCTTTTTGCGTGCCGATCACCGTCACCACGCGGTCCAGATCCGGCAGTTCCAATGGACGATACAGCAAAACGTCAGCCAAGCTGAAAATGGCCGTGTTCGCGCCGATCCCGAGCCCCAGCGCGAGCACCGCTACGGCCGTGAATCCGGGACTCTTGGTCAGCATGCGTGCGGCGTAGCGGACGTTCTTCGGGAGGAGTTGCATTTCAGGCGTGGTTTCTTTAGTGTCGCACGCCTTTCCCGCCCGCCACTCGGCGTTTGCGTTTGGATTTAATAACCGTCATAATGAAGCCCTAAACATTTGTTTCGCGGGTTGTTCCCCCCGCCAAGTGATGCTTTCCGTAATGTCGTACCATCCTCACCCGGACATCGCGCAGCGGTTCGCCGAATTACATCCGCCGCTCGAACCCCAAGCCGCGCTGGTGGAAGCGCACCGTTGCCTCTTTTGCTTCGACGCGCCCTGCTCCGATGCCTGCCCCACCCATATCGATGTTCCGCGCTTCATTAAGAAAATCGCCACCGGAAACTTGCGCGGGTCCGCCCTCGGGATTCTGGACGCGAACATTTTGGGAGCCAGCTGCTCCCGCGTCTGTCCGGTGGATGTTCTGTGCGAGGGCGCCTGCGTCTTGCATCGTTACAATAAGCAGCCCATCGAAATCGGCCGCCTGCAGCGTCATGCCATGGATTATTTCTACAGCAACGGCGCGAAGTTGGCGTTCTTACCCGCTCCGGAAAAAGCTCAAAGGATCGCATGCATCGGCGCGGGTCCCGCATCGCTCGCCTGCGCGGCCGAATTGCGAAAGCGCGGCTACGCCGTCACTATCTTCGAAAGCCGCGCCCTGCCCGGCGGATTGAATACATACGGCGTGGCGGAATACAAGCTGCGCCCGTCCGACAGCCTGCGGGAAGTGGATCTGATCGCCTCACTCGGCGTCGAATTCCGCTTCGGCGTGAGCGTGGGCGCCGACATCACCGTGGAGGAACTGGAGCGCACCTACGCGGCCGTCTTCTTGGCAGTCGGCTTAGGACCCGCCGAGCCTCTCGGCCTGCCCGGCGAGGAAATGTCGCACGTTGTCGACGCGCTCCGCTTCATCGCCGATTACAAAACCGCGCAAACTATTTCGGTCGGCCGCAAAGTTGCAGTGATCGGCGGCGGCAACACCGCCATCGACGCCGCAAATGCCGCGCTCCGGCTGGGCGCGGACGAAGTGTATATGGTCTACCGCCGAAGCGAGCGCGAGATGCCGGCTTTCCAATTCGAATACGAAAATGCCAAGCTGGAAGGCGTCCGTTTTCGTTTTCAGACACAACCGGTAGCTATCCGGCCGGACGGGCTCGAGTGCCTCCGAGTGGAATTAGGCGCGCCCGATCAATCCGGACGCCTCAAGCCGGAGCCGGTCCCCGGATCGAATTTTCTAATCGAGTGCGACATGATGATCCTGGCCGTCGGGCAGTCGCGCTTTCTCGATTTTCTTTCCGCATGCCGAGGTGTGGAACTGCGCGACGGTAATGTAGTCGTGGATCCCGAGACCGGCCAGACATCGAATCCTCGTTACTACGCGGGCGGCGATTGCGTGAACGGAGGCCGGGAAGTAGTGGACGCAGTGGCGGAGGGAAAGCGGGCCGGAATCGCAATGTCAAGTTGGCTAGACGTGCCTAATGCCACCTAACCGAGGGGCAGGTCGTGGGGCAGGTCGTGGGGCAGGTCCCCGACCTGCCAATTTAACAGGAGGCGCAGCATGGCTGACCTGACAACCGTATTCGCCGGCGGCATCCGCTGCCCGAATCCGTTCTGGCTGGCATCCGGGCCGCCCGCCAATTGCGGCGAACAGGTGATGCGCGCCTTCGACGCCGGATGGGGCGGCGCAGTGTGGAAGACGCTGGGCGACCCAATCGTCAACGTCTCCTCGCGCTATTCCTCAGTCGATTGGAACCGGCAGCGCATGATGGGCCTCAACAACATTGAGTTGATCACGGACCGTCCGCTCGAAGTCAACCTGCGCGAGATCAGCGAAGTCAAGAAGCGCTACCCAGCCCACGCCGTGATTGCCTCACTGATGGTGGAATCGAAACCCGAAGCCTGGCGCCAGATCGTGCGCCAAGCCGAGGACGCCGGCGCCGACGGTCTCGAACTCAATTTCGGATGCCCGCACGGGATGAGCGAGCGCGGCATGGGCAGCGCGGTGGGCCAGGTTCCCGAATATACAGAGTTGATTACCAGTTGGGTAAAAGAAGTCGCGCGCACTCCCGTGCTGGTCAAGCTCACACCCAACATCTCCGACATCCGCATGGTTGCCCGCGCGGCCAAGCACGGCGGCGCCGACGGACTTTCTGCCATCAACACCATCAACTCCATCACCGGCATCGATCTCGACACGCTCACTCCCCGGCCCGATGTCGGCGGCCAATCCTCGCATGGCGGCTATTGCGGCCCCGCCGTGAAACCGATCGCGCTCCATCTGGTACAGCAGATCGCGTCTGATGAACAATCGCGGTTGCCCATGTCCGGAATCGGCGGGATCTCCGGCTGGCAGGAAGCTGCGGAGTTCATCCTGATGGGCGCGGGCACTGTGCAGGTTTGCACCGCGGCCATGCACTACGGGTTTCGCATCGTCGAGGATATGATCGACGGTCTGAGTAACTGGATGGATTCCAAGGGTTACCACACCCTCGACGATTTCCGCGGCTTGAGCTTGCCGCGCGTGGTGGAGTGGAAAAATCTCGATCTAAATTATAAGATCATCGCGCGCATTCATCCCGAAAAATGCATCGGCTGCGACCTTTGTTATACGGCCTGCTGGGACGGCGCACACCAGTGCATCCATCTGGATCGAGTAGCAGGCGCAAACGGCAACGGCCATCGCACGCCTGCCGAAGTGGAACGAGAAAGCAGCCGGAGAATCGCAACTACGCCCATCGCAAAACTGGACGGAGCCGGCCGTGAGGCTTCGCCGTACGCAACGCCGTTAGCACGAATCCCCCGCGTGGACGAAGACGAATGCGTCGGCTGCAACCTCTGCGCATTGGTTTGCCCGGTGGACGGCTGCATCACCATGGACCGCGTCGACACCGGCCGGCCATTCGAATCCTGGGAACAGCGCATGGCGAAACTATGAGCATACTGATCCGAAATGGCACCGTGGTCACTGCGGAGTCTACATTTCCCGCCGACATCCTGGTGGATGGCGAAAAGATAAAAGAAGTCCGGCCAGGCATTCCCCCGAACGCGGACGACACCGTGCTGGATGCCGCGGGGCTGCTGCTGCTGCCCGGTGGCATCGACGCGCACACGCATCTCGACATGCCTTTCGGCGGCACCACATCGAGTGACGATTTCGAAACCGGTACGCGCGCCGCGGCATTCGGTGGAACAACAACAATCGTCGACTTCGCCATCCAGGCTCGCGGCACCCGCATGCGCGACGCTCTCGATACCTGGTGGAAAAAGGCGGAACGCAAAGCCTGCATTGATTTTGGCCTGCACATGATCGTCACAGATTTGGGAGGCGCGGGCCTGGAAGACATGGACGACATGGTGCGCGAAGGTGTCGCCAGTTTCAAGTTGTTCATGGCTTATCCGAACGTCCTGATGGTGGATGACGCCACCATTTTTCGCGCCCTGTCACAGACCGCCAAAAACGGCGCGCTTATTTGCATGCATGCCGAAAATGGCGGCGTCATTGACGTAATCGTGCAGCGCGCGCTGGCTGAAGGAAAAACCGCGCCCATCTATCACGCCTTAACACGGCCCACCACAGCCGAAGCGGAAGCCGTGCACCGGGCCATCGCATTAGCGGAGATCGCACGCGCTCCGGTTTACATCGTGCATCTCTCATCGGAAGATGCTTTGAATGAAGTGCGCGAGGCTCGGGACCGCGGATTGCCGGCCTTCGCCGAAACCTGCCCGCAATATCTGCTGCTCTCCATCGAAGAACTCGATCGCCCGAATTTCGAGGGCGCGAAATACGTGTTTACGCCGCCGTTGCGTGAGAAAAAGAATCTCGGCAAGCTCTGGGATGGTCTCAAGCACGATCACCTGCAGGTGGTTTCCACCGACCATTGCCCATTTTGCTTCGAGGATCAAAAGATTCTCGGTAAAGACGATTTCACCAAGATTCCCAACGGCGGTCCCGGCATCGAAAACCGCCTGCAGTTAATCCACCATCACGGCGTCAACCAGGGAAAACTGACCATCAACCGCTTCGTCGAGCTGGTTTCCACTACGCCCGCGCGCATCTTCGGAATGTATCCGCGCAAAGGCGTGCTCGAACCCGGCAGTGACGCGGATATCGTGTTCTGGGATCCCTCAGCCGAGTACACCATCAGCGCCAAAACGCATCACATGCGCGTCGACTATTCCATGTTCGAAGGTTTCCATGTAAAGGGCAACGTGCGCACAGTGATGTCGCGCGGCGAGGTGATTATCGATCGCGGCGAGTTCTTAGGAAAACCCGGCCGCGGCCAATACCTAAAACGCCAAGCCCACGGCGGAGCGTGGGCGTAGAGCCTAGGGCCTAGAACTTCTGCCCTGAGGCCTTTCGAGCGATCTGGCCGAGCCGCGACCGGAAGGGAGCAGTACCACGAAGGCCGCTAGGTAACTGAGTTCGTAGTAGCGCTTCCTTCCGGTCGGCTCGCCCCTACGGGTTGACACATTACCAAAACGGGCGCATACTCCTGTTAGATGCTGACCCGAGAAGAAAAGAACCGTGTGGCCTTGCTCCAGGGCACGCTCGATCTGCTAATCCTACGCACCCTGGTCTTCAAACCCGAACACGGCCAAGGAATCGCTCGCGCCATCCAGCAGCAATCCGAGGATGTCCTGTTGGTGGATCACGGCGCATTGTATCCCGCCCTCCAGCGGCTGGAATCGAAGGGCTGGATTTCGGCCAAATGGGGCAATTCCGAAAACAATCGCAAGGCGCGCTTCTATGCACTGACCAAGAACGGGCGCAAGCAACTCGTGGAGGAGACCAGCCAGTGGCGCAAGCTCGCAACCGCGATCGGGCGCGTACTGGGACCAGAGGAGGGCTAACCCATGTTTGGACGGCGCAAGCGCGATCCGGAGGATTTCTCCGAGGAGCTTCAAGCGCATCTGGCACTCGAAGCGCAGCAACTCAAAAAGGATGGCCTGAGCGCCGGCGAAGCGGAAACGGCGGCGCGCCGCAGGCTCGGAAATATCGTCCAGAGCGAAGAACGTTTCTATGAATCCAGCCGCTGGATTTGGCCGGAGCAGCTTCGGAAAGACATCCACCTGGCATTCCGCCAACTGGCCCACAGCAAAGGTTTCACCATCGTTGCGCTCTTGACGCTCGCGCTCGGCATTGGCGCTAACACAGCGGTCTTCACTCTGGTGAACGCGGTGATGTTGCAGTCGCTGCCGGTCGCGAATCCCAGCCAGCTCTACCGGCTGGGCGACACCAATGACTGTTGCACGATTGGTGGATACCAGGGCAGCTTTTCAATCTTCTCCTATTCGCTCTATCAGCACCTGCACGACCATACACCCGAGTTCCAACAGATGGCTGCGTTTGGAGCCCAACCTTCACCCTTTAGCGTGCGCCGTGGCGGTAACACGTCTCTCCCCACTCCC
>Ga0187863_10000577_pt1 | contig 30988 bp, 25 predicted proteins | sample June2016WEW_11_1_FD_132975 | JGI IMG/M metagenome (GOLD analysis project Ga0187863, IMG submission 132975) | Peatland microbial communities from SPRUCE experiment site at the Marcell Experimental Forest, Minnesota, USA - June2016WEW_11_10 | ecosystem: Environmental > Terrestrial > Soil >...
GACCGCGACCCTCGACCCGCGGCCCCCACCCCCGCGATCACCGCTCGCCCCACGTCTCCGCCCTGGGTACAAGGCTTTGCATGATCGACCTCGTGCTGACGCTCATTGGGCCGGATCGCCCGGGCCTGGTCGGATCCGTGGCCGCCATCGTTGCGTCGCATAGCGGCAACTGGCTCGAGAGCCGGATGATCCGGCTCGGTGGAAAATTCGCCGGGATTCTCCGTGCGGAACTCCCTGCCGAACACGTCCCCGCCGCGCTCCGCGCGCTCGCGGACCTCGAAACGGGCGGGCTCAAAGTTCTTGCCGAGACCGAATACCGAGTGGACCGGCAGGCGACCGCCGGGCACGTGGCCATGGTGCTCGACGTGTTGGGCGTCGATCGGCCCGGGATCGTGCGCGAGATTGCCCAGCTCCTCGCCGCCGCCGATGTCAACGTCGAGGAGCTTTCGACCGATCGGCGGAGCGCCCCCATGTCCGGCGAGATGTTGTTCGAAGCCCGTGCTCACGTGCACGTCCCCGCATCGACCGATCGCGCAGCCCTGCGCACGGAGCTCGAACGGACCGCGAAGGACTTGATGGTCGACGTTCGGATCGAGGACGCTCCTCCCCGTCCCGGACGCTGATTCGGCGCCCCGGCGAACCCGCCGTCGATTCGGACGTCACCGAAGCGGGACGAGAGCGCGGAGCCGTTCGTCGCGGAGGTAGACTCCCGTCCAAGCGAGCACGCCCAGAACGACCGGAATCAGGAACATGTCCCCGACTCGGACATGCGTCGCCACGGCCCCACCGAGATAGCCGGTCAGCAGGATGGCTCCGAGAACGGCCGTGCGCGGAAAGACGAATACGGCCACGCACGTCAACTCCAGCAGGCCAATGGGCAGAAGTTGACTTTCGGCGTAGCCGAACTTGCCCGTCCACATGGTTACGAATTGCGGAGCGTGCGAGATCTTCATCGCGGCACTCAGGACCATCATGAGCGCGGGCAGCGCGCTCAAGACTCGCCCGGTCCAAAGTATGGACTTGTTCGGGGAGGGCGTAGGGCGCGATGGCGCGGTCTCGGCCGAGGCAGCGACGTTCTGGGCGTAGTCCGCGTTCTGCATGGGGATTCTCCTGGCGACGGTCGGTCGCTCGGCTCGGATGCGGCGGACTGCGCTCACGTTGCGGACCTCGGCGGTCCGCGACCGAAGGCCCCCGGGGGGGGCCGGCAGGCTAGCTCGGGCGTGAGCCGTTCGGGGTCGCCCTCGGCCTGCCGAGGACTTAGGCTGAATAAGCTCGATGTTTCTCGTGTTGATGGTCATGGGATTGGCCGGCCTTACGGTCATGGCGCTGCCCGCGCTAGGCGGCGGCAAACACGGTCACTCCACGGGCGGGCACGCGCATCACGTGGGCGGATCGGCTCGCAGCCACGCGGCGCCCATCAGCAAACTGCAGGTGCCCTCCAAAGCGGGGATGGACGCGTTTGTGGGGGAACCTGGGCAGCGGACCGCTCGTGCCGCCCCCGGGTCTCGGTGGTGGCGGCTTCTGCCTTCCCCGAGGCTCGTCTTTAGCCTGCTCGCCCTTTACGGGGCGTCCGGCAACGTGCTTTCGCACATCGAGCACATTCACCCACTCGCCGCCGCGCTCCTGGCGCTTGTCCCGGCCTTGGCGGTCGAGATTTTCGCGGTCACGCCGCTCTGGAACTTCGCGCTCCGGTTTCAGTCGGCGCCGAGCTCCCCGTTGTCCGCCCTGGTGCTTGAAGAAGCCAGTGCCGTCACGCCCTTTCGCAACGGACGCGGAATGGTCGCGGTCGTTCGCGACGGCCGCCTAGTTCAGTTTTCCGCGCACCTCGTCGATCCGCAGAGTGACCTGCCCGTTCGCGTCGGGGACCGCTTGCGCATCGAGGACGTCGACGCCGATCGCGAGCGTCTCACCGTCTCGCTTTCTGAGCGTCGCGTCTGATGACGTCATGGGGCTAGCCCCTTTCGCCCGAACTTTCGCCAGCTGCATTGCCGTTTTTCCGTCCCCTGTCCTTGCCGTCCCCTGTCCTTGAAGGAGGCCTCCCGTGGAGCTTTCTCTGATCGTCGCTGCCCTTTCCGCCGTCGCCGTGCTGGTGCTCACGTCGTTCATCGTGACGACATTTCTCCGCAGCGTCGAAGCCGGGGAGATCTTTCTCGCGAGCCGGGGCCGCAACCTGCATATCTATCGCGGCCCGTGCAAGGCTCTGATCATTCCGGTCATCACTCAGGTTCGCAGGATTCCGGCGCAAGCGATCAACGTCGACATCGAGATCACCGACCAGACGGCCGACGTGGACGCCAACGGTCGCCCGTCTCCGGTCAAGGTGACGGTTCGCGCGTCGGCGATCGTGAGCGTCGGCGAAGACGAGGCGATGGTGAACACCGCCGCCAACAAGTTTTTTTCGAAGCCCCCCTCCGAGCAGCTTTCCACCCTAACCGATGTCTTGTCTTCCGCCGGCCGTCGCGCCATCAACTTGCTCCGCCACGATCAGCTGTTCAACGCGCGACCGACGCCTGTCGCGAGCACCGCAATCGCCGTCGCGACGGCGACCAGCGAGGGCCTCGCGCTCGCCAAGCGCAGCGAGGACGACGAGCTCGCCGTGATCATCAAAGACGCGTGCTCGCGCGAGCTGCTCGATCTAGGGCTGTCCTTCAATAGCCTCAACATCAAGGCCGTCTTGAGCGAAGTGGCCGAAGCGCGGCGCCGCGAGTCGGCCGCCCGGGCCAAGGCGGACGCCGACGTCGTGCAAGCTCAGGAAGAGCGACGTGCGAGGGTGGCGCAGCTCGAGGCCGCCCAAAAAATCAACGACCAAGAGCGCGCGCTCAACATGCAAATCGCGTCCAACGGAGCGGAAGTCGCAAACGCCGAGGCGATCAAACAAGCGATGGTGCGCAAGCAGCGGGAGGCGGAGCTTGGCGCCTCTCAAATCACCCAAGCCCGCGCGGACGCGGAACAGAACGTGATCCAGCAGGAAGCCGAGGGACGCGCGCAGGCCGCTCGCATCCGCGCGATCGCTGAGGCCGAAGCCGACGCCATCCGCATGAAGGCCCAGGCGCTCATCGAGGCCGGCGAGGCGTACATGGACTTGCGTCGCCTCGAGCTTGCCCCCGCGTTGACGCGCGAAGTGGCGGTCGCCTTATCCAACGGGCAGTTCGTCAACTTTGGTACGACGGGCACGGACGGCACCGGAGCGGCTGCAGCGGGGTCGAACGACGTGATGCGTGTGGTTCAGACGCTTCTCGCCGCACAGGTCATTTCCCGAAACGACGGCGGGCAACGCTCGACGCGCCGGGAGGCCGATCCGCCGCCATCCGCGCCGAATACGCCCTCGCAGCCCTCCCTGCCGGCTCGTGCGCCCACAACCCCTCCTCCTCCGTTCCTGAGGAGTCGCTGAGGCGGATTTGCGCTCTCCCTCAAAGGTCCGGGCCGACGGTGCTCTCGCAAAGTCCGACCGCCGAACCCAGAAAGAACGGCAGCCCGCCCATGCACGTCTCGGAGGGTGCGCAATCGCCCGCGTCGGCTTCGGTGTGGCAGAGCCTGCGGCACAGCCTCTCGCCCCAGTTGCCGGTGCACACGAGATCTTCCGCGCAGTGCTGCGAATCGCAGCTGTCTCCCGCCTGAGCCAGGCCGATCTCGACGCATGTAGTGAGCGGCGTTCCGTTGGTGGCCACAATCGCCGCGCACGTGGCGTCCGACCCACATGACCCCCCGGCGTCGGGGCTGTCGAAAAGGCCGCACGGCTGGATGGGCATGCACACGGGTACCGTGAGCGCCGGGTCTTGGGTCTCCGGCTGAATGTCACAAAAGTGGGACGGATCGCAGGGGTCCGAGCAGCAATAGCGGCGACACGAACCGGTCCCGACACACTCGAGAGTCGGTGCGCAATCGGTGGACAGATGGCAGGGGTTGCCGTCCGTGCCCAGTCCGGATGGCAGGCAGGCTGCGGTGGGTGCGGAGAGCATGCCCGCTTCGGCGACGACGTGGCAGCCAAGAACTCCACCGTCGTAGTCCGCAGTCGGATCGTAGACGCCGCCGTCGGGCGCAATTCGGCACGCCTGGGCGGAGGACGGGTCATCCGGGAAGCAGCTGCTGATGCCCCCAGCCGGCGAGGCGTTGCAGAGAGGGTTTCCCTGAACGGGATTGGACGGGATCGGGCTTGCATCCGCCAAGACCAGGGGGGCCGTCGCCGCATCCTCCGCGGCATCGGGCGACGAATGGTAAACCGTGGTCCCGGCCGCAGCGCTAACGGACGAGCTCGGCACGACCGCGCATGCGACACCGAGGGTGGCGGATGGCGATACGATGCAAAAGGCGACAACGAAGAAGGGGCGGGGAGTCATCGAAGCAAAGGTTCGAGGGGTGAACGCCCCTGTGAGTACACGGAGCGTGCCGCGCGAGCATTGTGGCGGCAGATCGACCGGACGGCCACTAACGAGGGCTACCCCAGCGGGCAGCCGGGGGCGACCCCTGACAATTCTGTCCTGACCGGGCCGGCAACGACCCTCGGGCGGCGCGGTCCCGGCCGCCACCGGTGGCGGAGGTTCGTGGCAACGCTCGGTCGGCTTCGGCGGCCCTCGGGCTCTCGACGCCGTCGGCCCCCACCCGGGTCGACTCGGCGCCGGCGATGGGGCCGGCGTCAGCCGTGGGCGTGACGCCCTTCGGCAACGGGCCCGCAGCTTAGCACAGCCCATCCTGGGGGGCTTGGTCACCTCGACCCATGCGCTCGGGAAGTGCCCGTCGCCGAGGGCTGAGGCCATGCGGACGCGCACGCGGAGCGCGCTCGATTTCCAGGCGGACACTGATCGCCCGAAGTTCGCCTCGCGGCTTCTGCCGCGGTGGTTGGCGTTCGATCGGGTGCTGCGTCGCGCGGGGCTTGAGCCGAACGGTGCGCGGCCGCGACAGCGCGCTTTGGCGTGGTTCCCGTCTGCCCGAAAGATCTCGAGGAGAGCCTCGTAGATTCGGCAGTCCTTCAGCCGTTGACGGGGCGATCAGGCGCGTAACGGGCGAGGTAGCGGAGATCGCCGCGGAACTGCACGTCGAGCGTGTGGGGCCCACGCGCGCAATGGCGCGCACGCGGGCGATTTACCGGATCGACGTGGTTGCTCAGCACGTCGAGCTCGCCGAGAAGCTTGCGAACCCCCCCGCGAACGTCATCGGCGGCCTCGCCCAACGGCTCGCAGCACTCCGACTCCTTCACGAGCTGCCGCATCCGCTCTGGGTCGCCGCTCGTTTTTGATCACGAAACGCGCCCGAGCCGGTCACAAATCGCATGGCTCATGGCAGATCAGCGGAGTGTGCGAGCGGACGAGCGGGAGCGGACGAGGGCGATCAAGCTCTTGTCCGGCTTGGCTCTCGGATGCGCGGGCTTGACATGGAGCGCCACGGCGGGGCCTCAAACGCAGTCGATGCAGCAGCTCTTGAGTCACTACATCGATCAGCGCTTCGGCATGTTCATCCACTACAACATGGACACGTACCTGGCGACCTCCCATCCGGGGGCCTGGGCCGAGGACCGGGTCGATCCGACGACGTTTGCGCCGCCCAACGTGGACTGTCACAGCTTTACCGACCAGTGGGCTTCCGCCGCGAAGTCGGCCGGCATGAAATTCGGCCTTTTGACGACCAAACACCACGACGGGTTCGCGATTTGGCCGTCCAAAGCCGTTCCGCCGTCGACGACGCCTGCAGCGTACGACGGAGCCCCCTACACCATTGCGCAGAGCGCCGTCCCCACGATGGACGTCGTGAAGTGTTACGTCGATTCATTCCGGGCCGCGGGGCTGGACCCCAATCTGTACTTTTCAATCTGGGACCCGAACAATGGAATCGGTTCGCAAGCCGGTCACAATACCAATCCGGGCCCCATCGACTGGAGTGTGATCCAGGATTACGTCGTGACACAGCTCACGGAGCTTCTCACGAACTATGGAGACATCCCGCTGCTTGCCTTCGACGGCTACTCGTGGCTGACGGGCCACCAGCAAGTCCCGTATGACCAAATTCACGCGCTGGTCCGGCGGTTGCAGCCGAACGCCATCATCCTCGATCACAATGGGGGGGTTCCCTGGGAGGTGGACACGCAGTACTTCGAGGAGCCGCTCGGGATTACGTCGCCCGCTGGAAACACCACCGCCGGCTCGCAGGGACAAACCATCGCGACCAACAATCAGTGGTTTTGGAGCCCCACGACCTACCGGAGCGCTGCGCAAATCGCGGCCGAGCTGATGAAGACCGAGCCGAACTACACGACGTTCATTCTCGACTGTCCGCCGAACATGAGCGGCGTTCTCGATGCCGCAGTCGTCACGGCGCTCGGGCAAGTACCGCAATACTGGACTCCAAATACCTCGAGACCGCCCCTCCCGACTCAACTGCCCAAGATCGAGACCCCGTTGACGGCGGTCTCGGCCAGGGCCACGAGCGGCGACGCCGCACTGGCCGTTGATGGTTACAACGACTCGAGCAAGGGCACGTTCAGCGAGACACTGTGGAAATCGAGCGGCGTGCTGCCCCAGTCGGTCACCATCGACCTCGGGCAAGTCTGCGGCAACATCGACATGCTCGAATATCTGCCGCAGCGCTGGACCGGCACAACGAACGGTAACGTCACGTCGTATGCGATCTCCGTCAGCACCGACGGATCCACCTTTACGGAGGTGACGCGCGGAACCTGGCCAGCCGATCCTCACTACAATGGTTTGCTGAGTCCGCAGCGAGTCCAGTTCGCGGCGCAGAGCGCGCGCTACGTAAACTTCGAGGCCGACGCCGTAGCGGGTGGAGGCACCGAAGCCATCGTCGGCGAGGTGGCCGTCGGCTCGAGCGAGACAGCTATCGGGAATGGGGGCGCAGACGGCGGGGACGCAACGTTCGACGCGGGGGCCGAGGGCGACATGAATGCGACGAGCGACAACGGGCTTGAGGACGCCTTCACGAACGACGACGATGTGGGGTGGGAGAGCGAAGCAAGCCGGCTCGTTCCTGCCGGTTCGGATGGCGCGGTCGTTGAAGACGGCTCGCGCGAGAGCTCCACCGGCGACGCAACCCCCGACGGTTCGAGCCGCGCGGGCGCCGCTGCGCCGTCGGACACGGGTTGCGCGTGCAACGTCGGCGATCCACGAGATGCGCCGTGGGGAACGGCCGCAATCGTCGCCTGCGTGGGTGTCCTTCTGGCGCGAGGGCGTCGTCGCCACCCGTGATGAACCCGTCGCCTGCGAGCCACTTCGACAACCTCGGCCGTCTGCCGGGTCGCCGCCGTAACGGTAGGAGGCGAGAGAACCAGTCCTGCGGGGCCCGCGCTCCTACTTTCCGTACCCCGCAGCGACGATGTTGGCCTGGACGGCGTTAAGGGTCGCTACGGTTGCAGCCCCGCTGGTCATGACCCCTTCGTAAAAGTCTCCCGCCGAACCATTGCTGTTGTCGCCGCCGATTCCTAGGATGATGGCACCCTGTTTCATCATGGGCGCATAGCCGTTGGGACGCGCTCCGTCGTACATGGTCGCCAGGGTACCGGCCGTCGCGTCGCCGCCATAGAGGGCAAAGCTTCCTGGGGCCGCCCCGGATCGGCCGACGACCACAGCCGTAGCAAAGTTGTAGGGGAGAGACATGTTGGTCGCAATGCCCTTGGCATCTTTGGCACCGTTTGCCTCCACGCCGGCACATAGACCGTTTTCGATGTCTACCTCGACCCAGGGGCCGGGGCCGACACCGGTGGCATAACCGCTGCCCCCTCCAAAATAGACAGCCTCCATGGTGCCGTCGCCGTCGGCGCGATTGTTCGTTTCGGCGTTCCCGTAATCGTAGCAGCACCCGTCGACCAAATCGTTCTGGCTCGACACCATATACTCGGTCTCGGCTTCGTCGCCGGTTGCGGTGCCGGTGGCCTTGTCGTTCCGATAGCCCATGCCGACGCGAATGCGGATGCCGTAGACTTCATGGCCACTGGCCGTCGTTGCGAGATCCGTCGCATTCGCCGGCTTGTCGGCCCCGGTGCCGTGCTGACCGGCGGGTCCGGGGGTGAGATGATTGCCCTGCGAGGACTGGTCGTAGATGATGGTGATGGTGCATGTCGTGCCTGCGCAAAACGTGTCTTGCGCGGCGCCGTTGGCGAAGCCCCCAGGGGCGAGAACCCCGATGTCCTTGGTCGTGGTGTCCGACGCGCGCGTGACTTGGTAGAGATTCCCGTCGTACGCGCTGTAGAGTGCCCGCACCGTGCTGTGCGCGGCGACGCACGGAGTGCTTGCCGACGCGAAGATGTCACAAACCCCAGTCCCGGTCGTCGGTGCCCCGGTGCCGCCATCAGGGCCGACGCCCCCCGTGCCGCCCTCACCCGTCGCGCCGTCCGCGCCGCCGTCGCTGCCTTGCGACGGGATCGGTCCGCTTCCGCTGTCGATGTCGCCAACCGGGCCGCGGCTGGAGGAGCTCGTCGGAGCGGTGCTGGCGGCAGAGGAGTTGGTCGGGGCGGTGCTGCCCGAGCGGCTCGTTGCGCTGGGGATGGGGCTGCCGGAGCTAGCCCCCGTTCCCCCCAGCGTCGTCGTGGATGGATCGCCACTATCGCCCGTGTTGACCATGCCCCCGTCGGGAGGGCCTTCGTCAGAACCGGCACCCGAGTGCGAGGAGCCGCACGCGAACAGCAGCGCCGCGAGATACAACGAGGAGGAACGAAGAAGGCGTGTGTTTAGGCGTGATCGAGAGCCCATCGTTGCCGCCAGACGGATTCAGGGGTTATTGTGTCAGGAAGAAAAGCCGATTCACCTGGATTCGTGGATCAGAAATCGGGGTGGGCGAATCCGGCTCATAGGCGCAAGAATCGCACCGAAGAAAAAGGGGTGAAGACCTTCGCGCGGCCTTCGCGCGGTGCGTCATGTATGCGACGCATACGCTCCACGTTCGGTCGTCGCATGGGTTTTCCGTGCCATGCCTGCGGGGAATCCGAGTCCGTGCCGCGCCGGGCGAATGCCAAAGGTAGTGGGGCACGCGGGTCGACATTTCGTGATCAAAAAAGGGCGGGCGGAGTACCGCCGCAAACGTCCGCGAAACGGCATCCTTTCGCGACGCGCCCGACAACGGTTCGTGAACTCTCGCGGCAACGATGGACACACTGCCGATGAGTGGCCGGCCGCGCGTGGCTTCGTGGTCAAAAGTGCAGCTCGAACCCCAGTGCGACTCGCCCCGTCCATCGATTCGGTTGGTGGATGAGGCCTCCTTGGGCACCTTCCGACACGAATTCGGGGCGGCTCAGTTCGAGACCCCCGCCCGCGTCGGCGCGAACCGACCATACCGAAGACCATGGGTATGCCACCGTGGCTCGGGCGCGCAGCACCCACCACTCAGCATCGCCGGCAGACCCCTGACTTTCGTACAAGCCCTTCCCACTCAACCATGCGACTTCGACGCTCACGCAGGGACCGATTTCGAAACCTCCGGCTCGCGTCACGACGCATCCGCTCGCGTCGAACGTGCGAAGGGCGAACGCTCCGCTTCGCGCAGGCGGACTGGACGTCGTCTCGCTGTGAAAGAGGGCCGCGTCGAGTTCCAGGCGAAATTGGGGAAACGCGGTCGCCATCGCGGCCAGCCTCCCAGCGACTCCCGGAGCCAGGGTCGGCAGTGTGCCCGTATCGAGCACCGCGAAGACGCCGGACGAAAAGCGGACGGACCGTCGCGACGATGGCGCGAGCGGGGGCCGCTGGGGGCGGGCCCCTTGGAGGGGTGCGGACTCGCTCTGAGCGAAGGGGGGTGCAGGCGGGGTGAAGGTGGGGACAGTCGGCACGGGGACGGGGCTAGTCGGCGCAACCGGAACACTCGGTGCGGAGCCGGCGACCGTCGGCACAGAGGCCGGGGCCGTCGGCGCAGGGGCGGGCGCGCGGGGCGTGGGAATCGGGGATGGGATGACGGACGTGCTTGCAACCCTGGGTCTCGCCCCCGCATTTTCGGAAACCGGCCGCGCGGGCGCTTGCGACACCCTTTCCGTCGAGCGATCTACCGCCGCAGGCTCCGAATCGACGGGGAGCGCCAGCGCAAGAATCAGGGCCGTTGCGTCCGCCAGCGCGCGGCACGATTCCGCGCTGATCGTCCGATGCCCAGGGCCTTGCGGGCCGGTCGTTCGGAGATCCATACGCCACTGCCCCGACTTCTCCTTCTGGATCTCGGCATGCGCCCGTAGGTAAGGATGGGCTGCGGGGGTGAGGTCCGCACGGAGCCGATCGACGTCCCGCGCGATGGTCGCGGCATCCGGACATCCGTCGGGCGCGACCCATTCGAGATCGACGAGAGGCCCTGCGTCCGACGCTCTCGCCGGCGCAGTAGCCCATGGCAGAACGAGCACCACGGCCGCGAGCGTGCAGCCAAGCCGCACCTGCACGTGGCTGGCTTGAGGCGCCGGCGAGATCGCACCCTCTGGGGGAGAGCCGCGTGCGCGGTCGGCCATGCGAGGTGTGTACCGCGCTCCAGGGCATCGCGGCGAACGTTCTTCAGATCGCGGTCCCTTTGGGCTATCGTCCGGCTCAGAGTGGCCGGTGCCTCATCCCGCGCGAATGAATCTCGGTGTCATCGCGGGTCTCGCCATCGGGCTCGCATCCCTGGGATGTCCTGACGCGCGGGTCCTTCTCGGTTGGAACACGATCCCCGGTGGTTCCGAGATCGAGGCAGGAACTTCCGGGGACGCGAGCAGTCTCGAAGCGGACGCGGGTGACTTCGAGCCGCCGGATGCGTCGCTGGACGCGCAGGAGGAAGGCATGCCGGCACCGCCGAGTTGCCAAGGTACCGGCGCGGGTCTGGACAACTGCGGAGCAGCAGCCGAAAGCTGCTGCACCAGTCTGCCGGTAGCCGGGGGAAGCTACTACCGGTCGTTTCAGAACTCCGGCAACGGGCCGACCGGCGAGGCGGACCCGGCGACGGTAAGTACCTTTCGGCTGGACAAGTACTTGGTGACGGTGGGTCGCTTTCGCCAGTTCGTGGCAGCCTGGAACGCCGGCTGGACGCCGCCGGCGGGCTCGGGCAAGCACAGCGACGTGAATGGGGGTGCCGGCCTGATCAACGCGTCGGGCGTAGGCTACGAGCCCGGATGGCTGGCGTCGGACGACGGCAACATCGTACTGACCGATGCCGCACTGGAGTGCGAAGGGACGCTCGTCCCGGACCTCACACCGGGATCCCGTTACTGGACCTGGACGCCTTCCGTGGGCATTCAGGAGAATCTGCCGATCAACTGCGTCAATTGGGACGAGGCCTACGCATTTTGCATCTTCGACGGCGGCTTTCTTCCAAGCGAAGGGGAATTGGAATACGCAGCGGTCGGAGGCTCGGCGCAGAGCGAATACCCCTGGGGCACGACCGGTCCGGGGACGATGAACGAGTACGCCATCTACATGTGCTATTTCCCAAACGGCTCCGGGACCTGCTCCGGCGTCCAGAACATTGCGCCGGTGGGCACGGCGACGCGGGGAATCGGCCTGTGGGGGCAAATGGACCTCGCGGGCACCCTCTGGGAGTGGACATTGGACTGGTACGTGAGCCCCTACGTCGGTGGCACGTGCGTGAATTGCGCCAATCTCACCGCAGGCACCGAGCGATCGACCCAGGGCGGTAACTTCGACACGGGGTATTCGAATTTTTCCCCGGCTCGACACCCGAACGCCCCTGCCGACACGGGTGCCTACGCCTACGGAGTTCGGTGTGCCCGGAGTGCTCTGTGAGAATCGGCCGGAGCGACGATTTCCCTGGCCGCGAACGATTCGGCCTGCTCACTGCCCACCGACGACGACTTCCGCGAGCGCCGCGGGCTGCCCGACGAAGCTCACGCGCACGAACCCCACGTTGGCGAACTGGCCGGTAGCGGTCTGGGTCGTGGCAGTGCTGGTGGTTTGGCTGTTGTCGACGACTGGGGTCCACGTCGTCCCGTCCGGAGAGACATCGATCGTATACCGATAGTTGGCGCCGGTCGGAAACTCGAGCTCCACCGAAGTGACGGTGTAAACGAGCTCCAGGTTCACGCTCCACCACGGATTCGTGTCCGTGCTCGCCGCTTGCCAAGAAGTGCCGATGTCGCCATCGTTTGCATTTCCCGCAGAGGCTGCATTGCTGCTCGCGTTGGTCGGTCGGTTCAGAGCGAGGGTGAGGCTCGTAACCGTGCCGGCCGCGCCCGTGTACCGAGTGTACGGCCGCGCGGGGGTCGGCGGCGTGACGCCTGCGACCCAGGCCGGGCTGCCTTGCGACGTGATCGCAATCGTAGCGTCGGTCAATCCGGGCGAAGTCGCTTGGATCACTGTCGTGCCCGCGTAATAGCTGCGAAATTCGATGGCCGCGATTCCATCCGCGATGGCGATATCCGATTGTGGGCTACTCGACGCCGGCGTGAACGTGATGGTAGGGCCGGTCGGGAACTCACCCGGTCCCGACATGACCGAGAGCGTGACGGGGGCATTGTTGCTGACGGCATTTCCCTCGGCATCGACCACCGTGACGACAATCTGTGCATCGTCGGTCCCGTCGATGGCGGCGAGATCGGTCTTATCTGCGGTCAAGGTGAGCGCCGCGGCCGTTCCTGCGACGGGCCATGTCGGCGGTCCTGCGTCGGCATAGGCATGGCGGTACCAATACCAAGCGCGCTTCGGGATGCGGAAGTAGTCCACCACTCCCATCGTTTCGAGGTGCGTTCCGCCGATGCTGCCGTGATCGAAGGCGCACCAAAGGGCCTGACCACTGCGCCAAGAATACTCGGTGGGGAAACCCTGGGTCAGGGTGGCACTGAGGACGCCCCAACCCGGATCGTAGGCTCCCGGCCGCGTCGCCGCCACGCTCCCGTATTCGGTCACGATGCTCGGAAATCCCGGATTCTGAAATAGGGCCTGCGTCGCTCCATCGCCGTTGTAGCCGGCCACATCGCCGATCGTGTCGATGCGTCCCGCGCCGAGTGGCCGTTGCGCCCCCCCAATCGCGGCCGGCCGCGTCGTATCCAGTTGATGAGCCAGCGCGACTTCCTTCTGAAGCAACGAGCGCATGTTCGCCATCGTCGCCGAAGCCGTGAAGAACGGCTCGTTGCTCATGCTCCACGCAATGAGGCTCGGATGATTGCGATGAATGCGAATCATGTCGGTCAGGGTGTTCGTGACGCTCGTTTCGAAGGGAGCCTGATCGGCCGCATTGTTTGGATAGGCGCCTGCGGTGAGCCACGAGCCCTCGCCCGTCGCACCACCGAGGCCCCAGAACGGGTTCTCCGACCAGAAGAGAACGCCGAGCTGGTCACAGGCATCCGCAAATGCGGGATCCTTGGGGTAGTGCGAGCCGCGAATGAAGTTCAGACCCGCTTCCTTGACGAGCTGCACATCGCGAAAGAAACCGGCGTTCGTGACGCCGTCTCCCCAGCCCGCGTGATCTTGGTGAACATCGGCGCCGTGAAGATACAGGTGCGACCCGTTCAGGAAGAACCCACTCGTCGTCCAACTGAACCAACGGATGCCAAACGGCGTCGTGAACATGTCTACGTCGGACGTGCCGTCGGAAAGGGTGGCGATCGCATGGTAAAGCGTCGGGTGGTCCGGACTCCACAGGGAGGGATTCGCAATCGGCGGTAGCGTTTGACTGAACGTGACAGTCGTGGCGGGCGCCACTGTTTGCATGGAGGACGTCGTGGCCACGATTGCCCCCGTCGCATTCTGGATGTCGGTTCGTAGGGTGCAGGTCTTTTCGACCGCAGAGTCGTTCTGCACTTCCGTCTGGACGTTCACCGTGGCCGATGAAGCCGAAACGGTTGGCGTCGTCACGAACGTGCCATACCACGCGACGTGAAGTGGATCGGTCACCACCAGGTTCACGTCGCGGTACAGCCCGCCGCTAAACGTGTGGTCGCCCGCGCGGGGCGCGAGCTGCGCGTTCCAGTTGTTGTTCAACCGCACCGCAACCACGTTGTCGCCCGCGATCGCGGCGTTCGTAATGTCATAAGAAAACCCGGTGTACCCCCCCAAATGCTCGCCGATGAGAGTGCCGTTGACGTAGACTTGGGCGTCCTGAAAGGCGGCTTCAAACTCCAGAAAGAGTCGCTTGCCCGCCCATTGGTCAGGATTCGTAAAGTGCTTCCGGTACCATCCGTAGCCGGTATAGAACTGGGCCGATAAGAAGTACGGCAGACTAAAGGAGTGGGGCAGCCCCACCGTGCTCCACGCGCTGTCGTCGTAGCCACTCGCTTGCGCGCCCACGAAGTCTCCAAGCTGGAATTTCCACGCTGGATTGAAGTTGAGCGTTTGCCGCGGCGCGCTGGACCCGGCGTCGGCGTCGAGGGCGCCGGCGTCATCCGACGCCCCAGCGTCCAGCCCCGCCGCAGAGCTTGCGCTGCGGCTCGATGCGCTCCCGGCGCTCGAGGTGGCTCCGCTGCCCGACGAGGGTTGGCTGCCCGACGTGGCGCCGCTGTTCGAGGTGGCTCCGCTGCTCGTGCTTGCGCTACCGGCGCTTGAGACGCCGGGTTTGCCCGCGCTTGGGGTGCTCGCATCCGCACCCATCGGTGCGGAGGAATCGGACCCGCAAGCCGCTGCAATCAGTGCCAGGGCCGCCACCGCCGCCCTGTCGCGCAGAAAGCACGTCCGATCGCGCGCTACGGAGTGCGTCCTTTGTCTAGCTGCCACGATCGTTCGACCTTTCCGGCCGTCTTGGGCTCATTGTGCGCGGACCGCCTGTCCCCCGCGTGTGCGATGCGCGCGGAGGGCCTGCGAGCGAGGCCTACCCACGCGTGTTGTGGGTGTTGGCAGCCTCCGTTCGTTTGGTGGCCGTCGATGCCACGGTTCGTGATCAAAAGTTCGCAGCGATCGAACGGCCGATGCATGCCGCGACGGTCAAGGACCGCCTTCGGGAGCGGAAGGCCGCGTCGGGACCCGATTGGCGTGCCTTCGGTCCCGACCCCTTCGGCCTCGCGCCACGTCTCATGGGCTCGCGGACTGGACCTGCGCCGGCAAGCCTCATTCCACTCCGAGCGGAGTCTAGCCGTGGTGCGGTCCGGGCATCCGCCGTCAAGCGGGCAGCGCCGGGTCGCATCCGTCGGGGCCGCACGACGGACCTTCCGATCGCGGTGCCCCCGGCCCTTCGGCCCAGGCTTGATCGAGCGCTGCCGTCAGCGTGGTGGACGGCTGCGCCCCCTCCACCGCGAGTCGCTCCCCCAGGACAAAGAAGGGCACACCGGAGACGCCGAGATCGCGCGCGAGTTCTTCGTCGGCACGGACCTCTTCCGAATAGGCGTCGCTCGCGAGCGCGTCGTGGACCTCCGCGCCGTCGAGTCCGACCTGCTCGCCGAGCGCCACGAGCACGCTCGGGTCCCCGATGGCGAGCCCGTCGGTGAAGTAGGCGCGCATCAAGCGCTCCTTCGCGGCGTCTTCGAAGCCCCGCGATCTCGCCAGCGCGATCAGACGGTGCGCGTCGAACGTATTGCCCGGGCGAATGCGGTCGAAGCGCAGATCCAATCCCTCGGCGGCCGCGATCTCGGTGAGATGCCGAAGTCGTTGCTCCGCTTGAGCTTTTGACATCCCGTATTTCTTGGCGAGCCGCTCGGCATAAGGCCCGGTGGCGTCTCGCACGCGCGGGGCCGCCGGGTCGAGCTCGAACGCCCGCCAGCGGACGTGGACCGCGTCGCGGTGCGCAAACCCCGCCTGCGCCGCCTCGAGGCGCCGCTTGCCTACGTAGCACCAGGGACACGCGATGTCCGACCACACCTGCACATCCAGCGATGTCATCTCCTGGCAATCTAGGTTCTCCGAAGCGCCCGCGCGAGGGGGGGACCGCCTGTCGAACGCAGTCCACCCCCGGCGAACGTAGGGAACGCCGGCGAAGCGGTCCCCGCGATGGGACGGCTCAGTCGGTGGGGACAGCGAGTCCAGCCGAGGCGTCCGACGCGTCGGTGCCGGTGGCTTCGGCGTCCGTTGCCGCATCGTCGGCAGCGCATGCCGAACTGCCCTGGATGCCGAGGCATGGGGGCAGGTTGCTCGGCGTCTCCGTACACCCGAGAGCCACGCTTGCCCCCACGGCGATCCGGAAGAGTGCGCGCACGGACGCGACGCTATCACGGCATCGGCGCGGGGTCGTTCTCGGGAGACTGGATCCGGGGCCGCTCTCGATGGCCGTCGAGCGCGGGATCGGCGTGCAGGGGTTCCCTCAGGGGTCCTGGACGCGGGCAACCTCGGCCAGCAGGGCACGGGCTCTACCGACGCCACAAGACCGAAGGATCCGCACCGGGACACCGAAACGGGCGGCTTCGCGCTTGGCCACATGAACGGCATTGTGGCTGTTCGTTCCGGTGATGATGACGAGCAGGTCGGACCGTTGGACGGCCGCCGCCAGCCGATCGGCCCCACTGCCGCGCGTATGGCCGTCGTGCACTTCCACGTCGACTCCCACTTCATCCGCCAAGGCGAGCAGTCCGCGCTCCACGCGCTCGGCTCCGCCGATGAAGCTGACGCGTCGGCGCGAGCTCATGTCCGGCCTCGGCGCGAGGGCCCTTCGATCCGCGGTGCAATGACGTATCGCTCGGCGGAGTCGCAGACCATCGTCACGATCATCTTGCCCGCCATGCGCTTCTGCCCGGCGACGGAGACGGCGGCCGCGACCGCCGCACCCGACGAGACGCCGGCGAGGATTCCCTCCTCGCGTGCCAGCCGCCGGGTCCATTCGAAGGCGACTTCGTCGCGAACGCCGAGGATCTCGTCGACGACGTCGAAGCGGAATAGCGGGGGAATGAAGCCGGCGCCGATCCCCTGGATGCCGTGAGCTCCGGGTTGTCCCCCGGAGAGCACGGGCGATGCCGCCGGTTCGACCGCGATGATGCGGACCCCCGGTTTGCGGGCGCGAAGACCTCGGGCGACGCCCATCAGAGTGCCGCCTGTGCCGACGCCGGCAACGAAGGCGGCCACTTCGCCGCCGGTGTCGGCCCAGATTTCTTCGGAGGTCGTTCGACGGTGAACCTGCCAGTTGGCGTCCGATGTGAACTGATCGAGCAGGACGGCGCTGCGCTCGCTCGGGCTTGCCGCGACTTGGCGGGCGCGGTGGCGCGCCGTCTCCATGCTCCCACCCGGCGTGACGATCACGTCGGCGCCGAGGTAGAGCAGCAGCGCCATCCGTTCGTGGCACCAGTCCTCGGGGACGGCCAAGCGAGCCTTGTAGCCTCGGGCCGCCGCGATGCGCGCGAGCGCGAGCCCGGTGTTGCCGCTCGTGGCGGCGACGATCGTGCTCCCGCTCGTGAGCAGCCCTTCGGATTCCGCTTCGTCCACGAGTGCGGCCGCGACCCGATCTTTGATGCTGCCGCTCGGGTTGCGGGACTCGAGCTTGACGGCGACACGCCCCGGAAGCTTGCAGGTCAGGCGCCGAAGCTCGACGAGAGGTGTTCTGCCCGGCCGATCGGCGCTCGTTCGGCTGGCCACGATATCCGCGGAGCCGATCCGGCGAGCGCTCGCTGCGACGATGGGGCTGGAAGTCGGGGGCATGGGCCGGCTGGTTCCTTTATAGCGGACACTAAGTCTACTATAAGAGACTTACGCGCGGGGCGCAAGGCCGTCGTCGTCGGCCGCTCGCTCGGTTGGTTCAGACAGAGATGCCGCGGCGACAACACCGTCGCAGGCTCACGCGAACGAATCCCGGACGCTTCACGTCCTCTTGGGGCGCGGACGGGCATGCTACGCTATAGCGGACTGTGTTCTATCTTGACGAACAGGGCGGCACGCGCCACAACCTCGTCCGAGGCATGCCGGGATGCGCAGTGGCTTTACGGGCTGGTCGGCCGTCGCGATGCTGGTGCTGGCCGCCGTCTCGCAGGCGGCCTGCGGAAAGTCGCAAACCGATGCAGCGGCGGGGGCGGGATCGGACGCGAAGCCTCTACGCCAGGTCGAAATCCTCAACGTCTCGTACGATCCGACCCGTGAGCTCTACGAACGGATCAACGGCGCCTTTTCGCGGAGCTACGCGGCAAAGACGGGCGTGTCCGTGACCGTCAAGCAATCGCATGGCGGATCCGCCAAGCAGGCGCGGGCGGTCATGGACGGCCTCGAAGCCGACGTGGTGACGCTCGGCCTTGCGTACGACATCGATGCGATCGCCAAGGCGGGGCTGGTCGACCCGGCTTGGCAAACCCGTCTGCCCAACGAATCGACGCCGTTCACCTCGACCGTCGTGTTCCTGGTTCGACAGGGCAACCCGAAGGGCATTCGGGATTGGGACGATCTCGTGAAACCGGGGGTGGCCGTCATCACCCCGAACCCCAAGACCTCGAGCGGCGGACGTTGGAATTACTTGGCCGCGTGGGGCTACGCGAAGGACAAGACCGGGGGCGACGCCGGCGGTCTGGATTTCGTCAGCCGGCTGTACAAAAACGTCCCGGTGCTCGATTCGGGAGCCCGGGGCTCGACGACGACGTTCGTGGAACGTGGGCTCGGAGATGTCCTGATCGCCTGGGAGACCGAAGCCCTTCTGGCCAAGAGCCAGCCGGGCGGCGAGAAATTCGAAATCGTCGTCCCCTCGGTCAGCATCGTGGCACAGACGCCGATCGCGGTCGTCGATAAGGTGGTCGACAAGCACGGCACACGGGCCGTGGCCGAGGCGTACGCGCGATTCTTGTTCACCCCGGAAGCTCAGGCCATCGCGGTGAGCGAATTCTATCGCCCGACGACGCCGCCCGAAGGGGTCGAGAGCCACTTCGCGAAGGCGAGGCTCTTCACGATCCAGGACGAATTCGGCGGCTGGAACGCCGCCCAGGCCGCTCACTTCGCGGACGGCGCGGCGTTCGATCAAATCTACTCGCCGGGCCGTTGACATGGGTCCTCGGCGCCGCTCGTCACTGCCCGGATTTCGGCTCACGCTCGGTTTTTCCGTTTTTTATCTGAGCGCCCTCGTTCTGTTGCCTCTAGGGTTCTTGGTCGCCGAGTCCGCGAGCGGCGGATGGCACGGCTTCTGGCGCGCGATCACCTCCCCCCGCGCGGTCGCCTCGCTCCGCTTCACGCTCCTGACCTCGGCCGCCGCCGCGGCGATCAATGCCGTGCTCGGCTTCGTGCTGGCGTGGGTCCTGGCCCGCTACACGTTCCCGGGAAAGCGTGCCGTCGACGCGATCGTCGACCTTCCCCTGGCCCTTCCGACGGCGGTCGCCGGCATTGCTCTGACGTCGGTCTACTCGGATGCGGGCTGGATCGGCGCACCTCTCGCGCGATTCGGCGTCCACGTGGCGTTCGCCTGGCCCGGCGTCGTCATCGCACTCACGTTCGTGGGCCTGCCATTTCTCGTGCGGACGGTTCAGCCGATCATCGAGGAACTCGATCCGGCGGTCGAGGAGGCTGCCGCGACGCTCGGGGCCAGTCCGGCCCGCATTTTCGTCCATGTCGTCTTCCCGGCACTTCTGCCCGCTTTGCGTGCGGGTTTCGCGGCGGCGTTCGCCCGCGCCATCGGGGAGTACGGCTCGGTCATTTTCATCGCGGGCAACATGCCCAATAAGACCGAGATCAGCTCCCTTCTCATCATGACCAAGCTCGACCAATACGACTACGTCGGAGCGGCGAGCATCGGTGTCGTCATGCTGACCGTGTCGTTGGTCCTTCTTGTCGTCATCCATGCGTGGCGAACGACCACCGAGAGGCGTCGTGCAAGCGCCTGACGCCATGGGCCTGTGGGCCCGCGGCAACGTCGAGACGGGCACCCGGGCAGGGGTGCGTCCGGCCGGCAGAGCCACGCGCCGCCTGTTGATCGGCGTCGCGCTCGGTTTCGTCGCGGTGGTCGTCGTCGTGCCCGTGCTCGCGGTCTTCGCGAAGGCGTTCCAGCAAGGGGTCCCCGCCTACGTGCATGCCGTCGTCGAGCGCGAGGCAATCGCCGCCCTGCGGCTCACGGCTTTCACGGCCGCGGTCGTGGTGCCCACGAACGTGGCGTTCGGTCTGGCGGCGGGTTGGGCCCTTGGCAAGTTCGACTTCCCCGGCAAATCGCTCGTCACGGCGCTCATCGAGATTCCGCTGGCCGTCTCTCCCGTCATTTCTGGACTCGTGTTCGTGTTGTGCCTCGGGCCCCGGTCGTTCTTGGGCCGCTTTCTTCTCCACCACGGCGTGCGGGTCATCTTCGCGTGGCCCGGCATCGCCCTCGCCACCGCCTTCGTCACCTTTTCGTACGTCGCTCGCGAAGTGATTACGGCCATGGAGGCCGGGGGCCGCGACAAGGAGGAGGCCGCGATCGTGCTCGGGGCGAGCGGATGGCAAACCTTTTCGCGGGTGACGCTTCCGAGCATCCGCTGGGCGTTGCTCTACGGCGTCGTCTTGTGCAACGCGCGTGCGATGGGCGAGTTCGGTGCGGTGTCCGTCGTTTCCGGCCACGTGCGCGGCGAAACCGAGACTCTGCCGCTCCATGTCGAAACGCTTTACGACGATTACCGCTTCTCGGCTTCGTTTGCCGTGGCGTCGCTCCTGGTCTTCTTGGCGGTTTTCACGCTGGTGGCCAAGACGCTTCTCCAGAGAGCGCGTGAGGTACCCTCGTGAGTTTCGAAGTGATCGGGTTGGACAAGAGCTTCGGCGCGCATGCCGCGCTGAGCGGCGTGTCGTTGCGCGTGCCACGCGGCGAGCTGGTTGCGTTGCTCGGCCCGTCGGGATGCGGCAAAACGACGCTCTTGCGCGTCCTTGCGGGTCTCGAGACGCCGGACGCGGGCAGGGTGCTGTTCGAAGGCGTCGACGTCACGCGCACCGGACCAGCGGCCCGGCAGGTGGGGCTCGTCTTCCAGCACTACGCGCTCTTCGAGCACATGACCGTATTCGAAAACGTGGCGTTTTCGCTGCGCGTGCGCCGCGCCCCCGCCGCCAAGATTCGGGCTCGTGTCGAGGAATTGCTTGAACGAGTCCGCCTGTCCGGTTTGGCCGAACGGCTGCCGTCTCAGCTGTCGGGGGGGCAGAGGCAGCGCGTTGCCCTCGCTCGAGCTCTCGCGGCGGAGCCTCGGGTCTTGCTTCTCGACGAGCCGTTCGGAGCGCTCGACGCTCGCGTTCGTCAGGAGCTTCGAGCCTGGCTGCGCAATCTCCACGACGAGACCCACGTGACGACGGTCCTCGTCACCCACGATCGAGAGGACGCCTTCGAGATCGCCGATCGGGTCGCGATCATGAATCAAGGGCGGCTCGAGCAGGTGGGGGCGCCCGCCGACGTCTTCCACGATCCGGCGAGCGCATGGGTCATGCGGTTCTTGGGCGACGTCAACGAGCTGCCGGCGCCCAACGGGCAGGACCGCGCAGGGGTCGGCTTCGTGCGACCGCATGAAATCGACCTGTCGCGCTCGATCCCGGCCGCCGTTTCGTACGAGGCACGCGTGCGTCGGATGCACACGGCCGGGGCCGTCGTGCGCGTGGAGTTCGACGTGGACGCTCTCGGGCGCGGCCTGGTCGCCGATCTGGACGAGCGGCGCTTCGAAGAGCTTTCCCTGCAATGCGGCGACACCGTCTTCGCCTCTCCCCGTCGCGTCCGCGTCTTCGACCGGTTGTAGACCGAGACTGGCCGCATCCGCGATCGCACCAGGGCCAGGCTCCTGCCGGACCGGCACCCGTCACGTGCCCGGCCCTCTCGCTCCTTCAGCGCGGCCGAGCTGGCGTCCCGTAGGTTGTGCCGGTCCTCGGTTCCGCCAGGATCGCCTGCTGCAGGGCGTCGAGCGTTGCCTGACACAGGAGCATCACCTTGCGCTTCTGATGGAGCGAGATGGACAGCGATCGGACGTTGGTGTTCTCGCGCGACAACGCCAGGATTTGGGTTTTGATGCGGCTGAACTCGGCGTAGCGCGCCGTGGCCGTCGCGAGCTCCGGGTCTTTGCCGAGGGGGCCCCGAGCGGCGAGCCCGCCCAGGTCCTTGCGAACCTGCGCGTCTTCCGTGGCCATCGACGCTTCCAGCGCGTCCATTTTGGAGTCGCTTTCCTCCGCGATGTGCGGCGGCAACAGGGTCTGAATGCGAAGCGCGCCAATCTGTGCGCCGTACGCGAGACGCAAGACGGTCTTCGCGCCGGGTGAGTCGGCATTCGTCGCCAGGAGGCGATCGAGCGCGGCGTTCATTTCCTGGATCGACGTGGCGGCGGCGCCAAAGGCCAGGCTGTACGCCTTGATGTTGGTGTTCTTCACCGCCAAAGCCAGAAGCTCGCGGTCAACCCGCTGGAACTCCGCAAACGTCGTGGTGAATTGAGCCAGAGACTCCTTTTCCGCCGGAGTCCCCCCCTCCGCCAGGATTTCTTCCAACTCGCGGCGTTCCTGCTCCACCTTCGTCGAGGCGGCGCCGGCTTGGTCGGCCAAGGTCTGCGAGTCGGCGTCGGTGATGGCAAGGACCGCGCTCTTCTCCGCCTCCGAGGCCGAGGCCAGGTCCAATTGCATCCGTGCGACCAAATCCACGCGCCGAGTCTTGAACGCCATTTGCGCGGCGGCATTTCCGTCTTCATGAAAATGCAACACCGCGAGCATGAAGAGCAAAAGCACCGCGGCTCCGGCCCCCATCCATAGAAACCCGCTGCCCTCGGGCTTGATTCTCATGATGCCAACCTAACGAATCCGCGCGGATCGATCGCCAAGTTCGAACTCGACGGGTTTTCGCCGCGGTCTCGGTCGAGGTTAGGTTGAGGTCAACCGTCGCTCGCGGGCCATGCGTCGAGCGCCCGTTCTCGACCCATCGCCTCGAGGTCTCTCTGCGATCCGGGTTCCGGGTTCACGGGTTGCGCGAGGGGAACGTTCCGCTCGCGGCGACGATCGACCCATCCGATTCGAGCACGGCATCGGACTCGCACTCCGAATCCGTGCAGCGTTGGCGAGCCCACGGAAGCGGGGTGAGGGCGAGCCGCGGAAATGTGGCTCCCTGGGCCGTCACGACGTGTCCGCACCACCGACAGAACGCGGAACCATGAGGTGCCGGAAACCACGCGGCGGTTCGTGCAATGCTACCCATACAGAAATCTTAGCCACTCCACGCGCCGATCGCCAAGACCCTCGGACGGCGCTGGTTGCGGTAGGGCTGCTTCGGAAGAGCTGGGTGTCCTCCCTAGGCCACGAGGGTGTCCGTCACCCTGTCAGCTACCCACAAGAAGGACACCGACCGCAGTCCTTCGCACACCCGCATGCGACCGAGTACCGAAACCAGTCGATATCGACGTATCCGCGATCCGCGAGGTCGTTGTAGGTATAAAGTCCGACATAGTCGCCGCGGTAATTGCCCCACTTCAGAAGGTACGCCGGGCCGAGGGCCGTGAAACGGTCTCCGTCGAGGCTGAACTCGAATGTCGTCTTGGCGTCGCGGTCGACCCGAGAGCGCAGCCAGATCGTCTGTTGCGAGGGCTCGAGGTCGACACCTCTCACGACGGTCTGCCCGTCTTGATAGACGAGCGCACGCGTGTCGCCGTGACACACCACGCTCAGCCGGGCGTGGTCGACTCCGCCGTTGAAGTGCACGAGCCCCGCGCATTGGCCGCGGCTCATGCCTGCGAGGTCCATGTGCGTCGTGAGGACCATCCACTCGGCGCCGAACGTCCTCTGCGACACCGTATTAGCGGCTTTGAAGAAGTCGCCCGGATCGAGCGGGCGACAGGCGCGCAGCCTGAGGTGACCGGGTCGCTCGGTCAAGGACCAGAATCCGTCGCGGGGCTGGTAGTTCCATTGCCACGGGGCAGACAACTTGGGCTCGTCGAAGTCGTCGCTGCCCTGCGGGATCTTCCTCGGGTGTCCGGTCGCCGGCATGGCGGCCCCGGTCACGAGACCACCGATCCCGTCGCGGTCCGATCCGATACCGGGGATGGGCCAGTCGTCGATCCACGTGACCGGAAGCACGGACAGCGGCCGGCCGTCGGGATACCCGCCCTTGCCCTCGTGGGTCAGAAAGTACCAGAGGCCGCTTTCGGCCTGCACCAAGGCTCCCTGGTTCGGCTCTCGGTCGTCGGGACCGCGGCCCCGTAGGATCGGCCTGACTTCGTAGGCGCCTGGATTGCCGGGTTCGCCGCACGACCCATCGGAGTGCGTTCCGAAGAGGTGGCGCGCTCGCTTCATCATGCCGATGCGGGTGCCGTCGACGACTTCGTTGTGAAATAGGTAGTAATAGTCACCGATCTTGTAAATCTTGTTCGCTTCACTCGTGTCGTTGCGATAGATGACCGTCCCTTCCCCGGTCGACTGCGGGCCCTCGCGGTTCATCGCGTCAACATCGGCGTCCAGGAGGCAAGTGCCGTCCGGGCTCATTTGAAAGAGGTGGGGATACCAGGCACCTCCCACCTTGCTTGCGGCCAGATAGGCCCGGCCATCGTCATCCCAGAAGGGGCACGGGTCGTCCCACTTCATGACCCGCAAGGGCTGACCCTTGCCGTCGACCAGCTGAGAAACCTCCCACGGGCCAGCGGGGTCGTGCGCCGTGCTGACGAAGAAGCCTTCGCCCCAATACGCCGTGAAGTACACCCAGAACTTGCCAGCGTGATGCCGGATCGAACCGGCATAAATGCCGTAGTTGTAACGGTTCATGCGGTCCCAGTTGAGCTCGGGGCCGATAGCCCGAAGATCGGGAACCGCGTAGCCAATCGTCGACCAGTTCACGAGGTCGAGCGAGTGAAGCACGACCATTCCCGGCGCCAGATGAAAGGTCGACGAGATGAGATAGTAGTCCCTCCCGACCCGAATCGCGTCGGGGTCGCTGTAGTCGGCGGGCAAGATCGGGTTGCGGAAGGTCCCGTCGCCCTGATCACCCCATGCGCGCGCGGCGTGCATTCGTCGGTGGCATACCGCGTTCGCTACGGTGCGCCAGCGCACCGAGCGGTGTCCGCGAGGACGGCGGCCAGTACGGCGCGTCCCGGCTACGCCGCATCCGGGCGGTTGATGGGGTACGCTCGCCGGACCCATGTCCCCTCGTCCAGCAGCCGAGACGGTGGCGGTTGAAGCCGTGCGGGCATTCGCCGCTCGATTCGGGCGCGTCGCCCAATGGCTGGTCGTCGCGCCCGGGCGCGTGAACCTCATCGGCGAGCACACCGACTACAACGAGGGGTTCGTCCTGCCGATGGCCATCGAGCGGTGCGTCGCGATCGCCGCCGGCCCGGTCGATGCCGCCGAGCCCCGAATGCGTGTGGTCAGCGCGGCCGTCGGCGGGTCGGTGGACATCCGTCTCGACTTCGCCCAAAAGGACACCCATGGAGCCTGGTCGAACTACGTCCGGGGCGTCGTCGCCGGCTTTGGCGCGTGGGCGAAGTCCATTCCGTCGATCGACGCGCTCATCGTTTCCGACCTACCGCTCGGAGGCGGGCTCTCGAGTAGCGCTGCGCTCGAAGTGGCGACGGCCACGCTGCTCGAGGTGGCGACGGGGCGGGATCTTTCGGCACGCGACAAGGCGGATCTCTGTCGCCGAGCGGAGCACGAGTACGCGGGCGTCCCTTGCGGGCTGATGGACCAACTGGCGTGCGTGCTCGGTGACCCGCGTGGCCCGTTGCTCATCGATTGCCGCTCTGGGGCGACGCGTGCTGTGCCGATGGCCCCCGACCTGGTGGTCGTCATCTGCAATACCGGCGTGCGCCACGCGCTGGTCGATGGAGAGTACGCACGTCGGCGAGCCGAGTGCGAGCGGGCCGCGCGGGCGCTCGGCGTCGCCAGCCTTCGCGATGCGACGATCGAGAGCGTGAACGCCGCGGACGGACGGCTCGATCCGGTTGCCCGTCGTCGGGCGTGGCACGTGGTCACGGAGAACGCGCGAACCCTTGCCGCCGTGTTCGCGCTCGAGCGCGGTGACTTCGTCGCGCTGGGTCGACTGTTCGGCGAAAGCCATCGATCGCTGCGCGACGACTTCGAAGTGAGCTGCGCCGAGCTCGACATCTTGGTCGACGCCGCCAGCGACTTGTCTGCCGACTGGGGCGTTTACGGGGCCAGGATGACGGGCGGTGGTTTTGGCGGGTGCACGGTGACGCTCGTGCGCTCCGACCGGGTGTCCGCGGTTCTCGAAGAGCTGAGACGTCGGTTCGCACGGGTCACGGGGCGCGTCCTGGAGGCCTTCGCCACCCGTCCGGCACCGGGGGCACGTCGGCTGGACATCGGCTCTCTGGCGGACGATCGTGCATGAACGTCGATCGACCCGATTTCGACCAGTACCCTCATCGACGGCTGAACGCGCTGACGGGCGAGTGGGTGCTGGTCTCTCCGCACCGTGACGAAAGGCCCTGGCTCGGTCACGTCGAGGCTCCGCCGCCCGAGGCTCGTTTCTCGTACGACCCCGGCTGTTACCTCTGCCCGGGCAACCGTCGCGCCAGCGGGAGCCTCAACCCCCCTTACGAGCGGACCTTCGTCTTCGACAACGACTTCAGCGCGCTGCTGGCTCAAGGGCCCGATCGGCCCTCGGACGATGACCCGATCTTCGTTGCCGACGGCGTACGCGGAGTCTGCCGGGTGGTCTGCTTTTCGCCGCGGCACGATCTCGCGTTGGCCGACATGGACGAACGGGCCCTTGGGCATGTCATCGATGCTTGGGCGAACGAGACCGAGGCGCTTGGCGGCCGCTATCGCTGGGTGCAGATCTTCGAGAACAAGGGACCGGCGATGGGCTGCTCGAATTCGCACCCGCACGGTCAAATCTGGGCGTCGACCAGCCTGCCGAACGAGGCCGCCAAAGAGGACGCTCGCCAGCGCGCTTACTTCGAACGCCGGCACGCGCCGCTGCTTGTCGACTACGCCGCTCGCGAGGTCGAAATCGATCGACGTACGGTGTCCGCCAATGTCGATTGGCTTGCCGTCGTCCCCTATTGGGCCGTCTGGCCTTATGAGACGCTCATCGTTCCGAAGCGACCGATCGCCCGACTGCCGGACGTCCGACCGCTCGAGCGGTCGAGCCTGGCGGCCCTGCTGCGGGATCTTCTCGGAAGATACGACCGCCTCTTCGGGGTTCCATTCCCGTATTCGCTGGGCTGGCACGGCGCGCCATTCGATCCCGGGCCATGCGACCACTGGCAACTGCACGCGCACGTGTTCCCACCGTTGCTTCGCTCGGCGACAGTCAAAAAGTTCATGGTCGGCTACGAAATGCTCGCCGAGCCACAGCGCGACCTTACGCCGGAGACGGCCGCGAGCCGTCTTCGCGCGACTCGATAGCCACGAGGCGCCCGACACTCGTGCGGTGCGGGGTGACGGCGCAATTCGACCCCCACCTTAGGCGGGCGGCGCGACGTCGGTCCCATCCCCCGGCGGGACCCCCGACCTCGGGGCGGATCCGGCCTGTCGTGTCCGCCTGCCGGTCTGCACGATATGGACGACCTGATCCAAGATCACCGCAACCAAGATGACCGAGCCGACAATGACGAACGTCCAGTTGGAGTCGAGGCGCCAGATGCGCGGGGTTCCGCTCGGGTCCCGATAGCGCACCTGGAACATGTTGATGCCGTTGTCGATCACGCGCATGATCGCGGAGCCAATGACGATGCCGAGCACCGTTCCTTCGCCGCCACGCAACGAACAACCGCCCAGAACGGCGGCCGCGATGGCGTAGAGCTCGTACGAGATGCCCACCTGTTGGGACATCTGCCCGATGTAAGCGGCATAGCAAACGCCTGCGACGCCACCCAATCCGGACGAGATCACGTACGTCAGCGTTTCCACGGTTCTCACGTTGATGCCGGAGTATTCGGCCGCTTCGCGATTGCCGCCAATCGCGTACACGTAGCGGCCAAATACCGAAAAATGCAACAGGTACGTGGCGATTCCAATCACCACGAGAAAGAGGACGAGGGGGTAGGGGACGAGCGGATTGCCGTCGACCGAAAGGAGCCCCCCGTCGGCGAGACCCAAGAGGGGCGAACCGGCTAGGCTGACCGTCCCCCCTTGGACCACGGTCTGGGATACGCCACGAATGAGGAGCATTCCTCCCAACGTCACGATGAATGGCTGGAGCTTCAGCCGTGTGATGAGAATCCCTTGCCCGAGACCGATGAGCACCGCCACGGAGAGCCCGGCGGCGATGCCAGCCCAGAGGGGCTGACCCATTCCGCCGGTCTGGGTCGACGAAATCTTGGCGATCAACACGCCCGTCAGGCCGATCACCGAACCGATCGACAGGTCGATGCCGCCCGCGATGATGACGAAACCGATCCCCATCGCGTAGATGCCGAGCATCGAGATCTGTCGCGCCGTGTTGATCGCGTTCGATGGCCCGACAAAATCCGGGTTGGAGATCCACAGCGCCACGCACATCACCAAGAGCGCGACGGCCATGCCCCATTCCCGTCTCATGCGGCTGCGTGCCCCTCGGTCATCATCGCCGCGATGCGCTCGGCCGTAAGCCCGTCCCGCGTGAGGACACCGCAAATCCGGCGCTCGTGCATGACGACGACCCGATCGCTCATTCCGAGAATTTCTTCCATGTCGGAACTCACCATCAGGATGGTCATCCCCTCGTGGGCGAGTGCAGCGACGTGGCGGTAGATTTCGGCCTTCGCGCCGACGTCGATCCCCCGCGTGGGCTCGTCCAAGATGAGGACTCGGGGGTTCATGCCCAGCCACTTGCCGAGCACGACCTTCTGTTGGTTGCCGCCCGATAGGGTGATCACCTTGTGATGGAGGCCGGGCGTCTTGATCTGGAGCCGGGCGACCTCCGCCTCGGCGACCCTCCGCTCTTTCGCTCGGTCGATCCGGCCCCACCGAGTGTACCGTGAGAGGTCCGGCAGCGAGGTGTTTTGCGCGACCGACATGGGCAGCACCAGCCCATGGCGCTTCCGATCCTCGGGCACAAGGTACACGCCTCGCGCAATCGCGTCGCCTGGGCTGAGAGGCGAAAACGGTCGACCCTCGAGCGTCATCGTGCCGGAGAGCGCCCGCGTCACACCGAAGAGAACCTCTGCGAGCTCGGTGCGACCGGCCCCGACCAATCCGGCGAACCCCAGGATCTCGCCGCGTAACGCCGTGAAGGTCACGCCGTGGGGGGCGCCCGGAACGAGGAGATCCTTCACCACGAGCGCCGCCTCGCCGGGCGCGCATTCGGTCTTTGCGGGGAAATACTGCCGAGAGAGGTCGCGGCCGACCATCCGCGTCACGATCGCGTCGTGCGTCGCCTCTTTGCGCAGCAGATCTCCCGCGCATTGGCCGTCGCGCAGCACCGTGATGCGGTCCGCGATGTCGAGCACCTCGCCCATTCGGTGCGAGATGTAGATGATGGCGATGCCTTCGGTCCGGAGTTGACGGACGATCGCGAACAGATGTTCCGACTCGCCGGCCGTGAGCGACGAGGTCGGCTCGTCCATGATGAGGATGCGCACGCGATTCGACAGCGCCTTCGCGATCTCGACCATCTGCCTTCGCCCCGCAGTCAGCGACGACGCCGGAGTGGTCGCAACGAGGTTGAGCCCGACACGGCGAAGCAGGGCCTCCGCTCTGGCGTTCATCGCGGCGCGTCGCAGCGGGGCGAGCAAGCACGGAGCGCTCGGTCGCTCATGGCCGAGGAAAATGTTCGCGGCAAGGTCGAGATTCGGCGCGAGCATGGCCTCCTGATGAATCAGCGCGATACCGCGTCGCTTGGCTTCACGAACGCTCGAGAGGATGACGGGATCCCCGTCGATCGAGATCTCGCCATCGTCGGGCGAGTGGACCCCGCCGAGAATCCCCATCAGCGTGCTCTTGCCCGCGCCGTTCTCGCCCATGAGTGCCAGAACCTCGCCGGCGGCGAGCGCGATCGACACATTTTCGAGCGCGGTCACCCCCGGGAAGCGTTTGGTGATCCCTCGCATCGCGAGCAGAGGCGGCGCCGGGCGACTCGTGCTCATGACCCCCGAGAGATTCGCAACATCCTGCACGACGCGCCCAATCCCACGTTTTGCCTCGTGGCCGCCCTCGAAATCATTTCTTCAATTCGGCGAGCTGCTGCTTGAATCGCGCGACGTTTGCATGGGTGATGACTTCCACGCCGGTGTCGACGAAACCGCTCGACGGAAGGGCGGCCTTGGCAGCCTGCCCACCGGTGGCCAGGTCGAACATCCACTGGCTCGATAGAACTCCGAATTGAAACGGCTTCTGCACCACCGTCACCTGAATCGTGCCGTTGGCAATCGCGTTGAGCGTTCCTTCCTCCTCGTCGAACACAGCCGCAAAAATCGTGCCCTTTTTGCCCAGAGCTTCGAGGGCCGCTGCGATGGCCGGGCCGTTGTAGGACCAAAGTCCCGCGACGAGATTCAAGTCGCTATGAGCGTTGATGATATCTTCGACATTCGACCGCGCCTTGGCCCGGTCGGTGTTGTCTTCGCGCTTGTCGACAATCTCGATGCGGTGGCCGGCGATGGCGTCTCGGATGCCTTTCAGACGCTGGGTGGCGTTGTCTGCCGATAGCGTCCCCACGAAAACCGCCATCTTTCCGCCGTTCGGCACAAGCTTGACGATCTCGGCGCCTAGCACCTTGCCCGCTTCGTAGTTGTTCGTGCCGATGTAGAGGAGGCGGGCGGACTTGGGCGCATCCGAGTCGAACGTGATGAGCTTCGTCTTCGCTGCCACCCTGTTGAGCACGGGGACCTGGTCGTCGGGCGCAATCGCGCTGACCGCGATTCCGTCGTACCCCTGGCTCGCGAGATTCTCGAGAATCTGATTCTGCTCTTCGGTGGTGCCGGTCGATGGCATTCGGACGTCGACCTGGACCTTGTGCTCACCCTCGTACGTGCGCACGCCCGCTGCGGCGATCTTCCAGAATTCGCTCGCGTTGTTGGTCACGAACGCGAGCTTCACTCCGTGGGATGAAGCGGCGCCGCCCCGATCGCAGCCTAAACTCGTCATACGAACCGACGCGATCGTGGCGATCACGCAGCCGATCTTCCACGATTGAGCGATCTTCACGGGCGGTCTCCCTCGGTCGGCTTGTCAGAAACACGTCCGGCTGAACATGCGGACGGCCCGAGCTTACCGCAGTGTCCGGTTCGCGCGCCTTCGACTTCCGCTTGGCCGGAAGTCGGGGTCGGGGTCGGGGTTGGGGTCAGCCGGCAGCTTTTCGTGTTAGAATGGGAGACCATGGGCATGTGGCGTGTGGATGCGGATGCGGAGCCCGGCATCCTCCACCTGAA
>Ga0187863_10000580_pt1 | contig 30925 bp, 26 predicted proteins | sample June2016WEW_11_1_FD_132975 | JGI IMG/M metagenome (GOLD analysis project Ga0187863, IMG submission 132975) | Peatland microbial communities from SPRUCE experiment site at the Marcell Experimental Forest, Minnesota, USA - June2016WEW_11_10 | ecosystem: Environmental > Terrestrial > Soil >...
AGGCTCTCGTCCATCGCTTTCTCGATATCGTCCCGGCGGCGCGCGCTCGCCACGCGGGCCACGCCATAATTCAGAATCGTGGCGATGGAAGCCTTCGAATTCTGCGTGAGCGCCACCACTTGTTTGAAATTACCGGCGCTCAACGCGGGAACGAGATTGTCCCACAGCGTTCGATTGCGGATGGTTTCGCGGGTCAGGTACACGAATCGCTCGATGGCGATCGACACGCCGACCACGAATATCAAGGCCAATGGGTACAGGAACAACCCGCCGTCCTTGAAGAAGTTGACGACCGAACTCATGAAATTCATCTCTGCGCTCCTAGAAGATCCGACCCGCTGCAACCCTTAGATTCAACCAGATTCCGTAAAATCGGCTATGACTTACTTCTCACCCTGGTCACCGTGGCGCCGCCGGCGCGGACGCCCCTGACGCAGCCGCACCATTTTTAGACGCGTCCGCCCGCACTGCGTGGTAATACACCACTTCACGCTTGAATTCGTCGCGATCGACGGGCGCCAGGGCCTCATCCAGGAGGCTGTTCATGGGCTTGCCCGACAGGTCGCCGATGTCCGACTTCTTCCAGGGAACGATATACATCACCTTGGGCTGTTCCCGGTCTCCGGTCACGGTTGCCGTTTGAAGTTCCAATTTGTCGACCGCCGCGGATTTCCCGGCGCCTTTCCCGGCAGTTTCACCTTTAGCGGCACCCTCCTTCCCGGCGGCTTCTGCCTTCCCGCCGGCCGTTGCCGCCTGCGAACGCCGCTCCGCCCGGGGCACATCTGGATCGGCCGCCGGAATGGACGGCGATGTCACGGCCCGCGGCTCACCCGCCTCCGATTGTGCACTCGCATGTGACACCGATGTGTCGGGCGCGGGTGTTGCCGCGGGGGTCTGCGCCCCGGACCAGCGCGGTCCGGCCAATCCGACGATCTCCAGGCAAGCGACTGCCGCGAAGGACAGGATCGCTTTCGGCGAAATACTCATGCGGGCTCCTTCTTGGCAGCGGATGCCGGGGCGCCGACGCGCTTGCGCAGTTCGATCACCCAGCCGGCAACTTGCTTGTTGTCGCCCGCCAGCGTGAGGTAATGCTCGAATTGCTCGAGCGCTTTTTTCGGCTCGTCGAGATACAAGTCGTACAGCACGCCCAGATTGAAGTACGCCGGAGCGTAGTTGGGCTCGAGGGCAATGGTACGCTGATACGCGGCTTCGGCCTCCGCGAATTTTCCGAGTTTGCGCTCCACGATGCCGAGTTCGTCATTGGCGATGGCGCTATCCGGATTGCGCTTCAGCGCCGAATTGAACGCCGCCTCCGCATCCCCATAGCGCGATGCGCGCGCATACAGCAGGCCCAAGTTCACTTCCGGTCCCGCATAGTCGGGATAGGCGAGCGCCAGCTGTTTGAATTCGAGTTCCGCGTCGCCGGTGCGACCCGCCTTCATCAGGTTCAGAGCCTACGCATATTGCTGCGCCGCACGTTCGGGCACCGGCGCGGCGCTCGCCGCCGACGGCTTGGACCCTGGTGCGCCGGGCGACGCCGGCGCGGACGCCGCCGTAGCGCCCTTGGCGGCCGTTCCAGCGGCGCCTGGCGCGCTCGTGGCCGTGGGAGCGGAGGCAGCCGCGCCCGACGGCCCCGTGGGCGCGGGCCGGGGCGGCGCGCTGTGGCAGCCGGCGATCAGCGCGAGCGCCGCCGCGCTAACGAATTGAATCGACTTGCTGCTCACCGATTTCCACCTTGGCGTAACGCCCCGGATTGAGTTGTGCCAACGCCGCGAAGCTCTTCTGGACCCACTCGTCATAAGTGCCGTCCTTGGCGCGCACGGTATTGATTTCGTGCAGTTGAATCGCCTTTTCCTCGAACGGGAAGGCCTGCTCCTCGAGCAGCACGTCGTATTGCTCCAACTCCTCCTTGGACAGCCCCTTCGGGCGTTCGGAGCCGATCAAATCCTTGCCCAATTGGCGATAGAGTTCGGCGCTCTCGAAGGTCGCCGCGGTCGTCACCTCCGCCACCTGGTAGTCGGCGGCTTGTGTATAGGCTTTGAGCGCCGCCTCCATGGCCTTGCGCTTCTCCGCCAACGACTTCTTGAGGGGGGCGACCAGCTTGACGCGCATGAATTCCTCGCGCGCCGGCTCCGCCAAGGTCAACGTTGCCTTGGCCGCGAGTGCCTTGCTGCGGTCGGTTCGCGTCGGGCCCGCCGTCCGGTCGGCGTTGATGATCTCCTTGAGCCAGTAGTCGCGGCCCGCGTAGTCGCCCGATTTTTGAGCGATGAGGCTCAGTTTATTGCGAGCCTCCATGGCGGGGTTCAAGGGCTGCGGAAAATGCTTCACGAAAGCCTCGAGCATGGCGCGCGACTTCGTGGTGTTGCCTGCTTTGTCGTACAGCTCCGCGGCCTGCAGGGTCGCTTCCCGCTGAACCTCCGCGGTCTCGGCCGGTGATTGGGCGATCATCTCGAACTCGACAGCGGCCTGCCCCGGATGGTTCGATTCCGAATAGGCCACCGCGAGCTTGCGCGTAACGTCCGCCTGCAGCGGGCTTTGCGGGAAGTTGCGCCGGAAATCCTCCAGCACGACGATCGCCCGGTCCCATTGCTTCTGCGTGATGAGCAGCGCTCCCGCATCGAAATCCGCGTTGGCGCGCACCTTCGAGGTGGGAGCCATTTTCGAGACTCTGAGGAAGTCGTCCACGGCGCCGGCGCTGTCGCCCGCCTGGTTCTTCTGCTCGCCTTGCTTGTAGATCGAGGCCGCGAGCCGCTCGACGATGGCCGGCCGTTCGGGGTCGTTCGCCGCCATCAGTCCTTGCGCGCTCGCGTAACCGGCCTCCGCCTTGTCGAAATGGCCCTGATCGAAGTTCGAATTGGCGATCACCGTGTAGGCGATGCGCTGCTTGGCGGCGTCCACCGGCGGCTGCCGCGCCAGCAGGGTCTCCGCCGCGGCGGTGGCGCGCGCGTAGTCCTTGGCGGTGTAGAGGTCCGTGGCCGCGCGTGACAACACTTGCGGCACCTCCGGGTGCGTCGGGAAAACTTGCGCGAATTTCAGCGAGCTCTCGATTTCCTTGGCATGAATCTTCGCCTTAGGTTCGCCCGACGAGGCGTCCTCTTCCTTGCCGTAGGCGACCAGCGCGGCATAACCCGCTTCGGCGGCTTTCGCGTTCGTGCCGTAGGAATAAGCGGTATTCTCATATTGCTGCGCCGCATCGAGATATTGCTTGCTCTCGTACAGCGTATCGGCCAGCAGGAAGTCGGTTGCAGCGGATTCAGGATCGTCCGGGAACGAGGTCAGATAGCTGCGATACCACTTCGCCGCCTCCTGATAGTCGGCCACGTTCTTGGTGCGCTGGGCCTGCGCGTGATAGTACTGCGCCACATCCTTCAGATTGGTCTTGAGTTCAGCCACGACCTTGGGCTCGTCCTTCGGCGTTCGGCCCTGCCAGAACGGTGTTCCATAGCTGTAGTTCTCGACGAATTCCTTTTTTCCCTGCAGCACGAGATCGGGGAATCCGCCCTTGGAGTAGGCCTCGATGGCCTGCATCTCCAGAAGCGGCGCCTTCTCGTTATTTCGGTCCTGAGACACGAAGGCGCGATAGCTGTCCGCGGCATCCGTGTAGCGCTCCTTCTCGATATACAGGTCGCCGAGACGCGCATACAAAAGGTAATAGTACGGCCGAGGCTTCTTGTGCTTCACGAACTCGTCGATGGATTTCGGTCCGTCGAGATAGGAGAAGGTGATGGACATGACGCGGAACGTGTCCTCGACCAGCTCGCGGTTCGGTTTGCTCAGGTTGTCGATCTCGACCAGCGCCTTCGGGTCGCTCTTCGACACCAGCACCGAATCGAGCACGCCGGAGAAAGAGTCCAGGCTCCGCTCGCTCTCGCCTTCCTTGAACAGCGACCAGCCGTGCTTGTAGAGACTTTGATTGTAGAAGCTCGAGGCGGCGCCGAACTTGATGACCGCTTCGTAGGCCGCTTGCGCGGCGGGATACGACTTGTCCGAGAACAACAGCTCACCGCGGCGGAACTGCGCTTCGTCGATGTAATGGCTCTTGGGGTAGCTCGCGACCAGCTTGTCGAGCGTCGCCAAAGCCTTGTCGGGCTGCGCGTTGAGCTCGTAGGCACGCGCGAGCTGATAGAGCACGGAGTCGTTGCGCTCGTAGTTGGGGTAGGCCTTCAGCAAGGCCGAGTAAAGATGAATGGCCTCCGTGGCCCTGAGCCCCTCGTTGGTCGCCAGCTCATGCTCGATGCGCTCGGATTCCGAGCTCTCCAGATTTAGATCGCCCAAGCGGCGCATCGCTTCCTCGCGAAGCGCCGCATCGCCGGCGTTCAAATCGAGAAAGCGCTTGTAGCTGTTCATGGTCTTGGTGTTGTCCACGCCCTTGGGCGGGTCGGGACTGATGTCGACCTGCTGACTGTCCAGATCCTTGATGGTCTGCGGCTTCTTGCTCGAGTCCGCGTAACCTGCGGGCGCGATCGCGACGCAGGACAGCACGCCGGCGATGATCGCAGCCGGGATCCGCGCAGCCGTTCGAAGCAGTGGCGGCGCTGGCGCGAGCATCGGCGCGTGTTCTTCCCTCATGGGTGAGCCTTCGACGGATCGCTCGGAGATTTGCCGCTGCCCGGCCTCTCGCTCGGATTCGCCGTCTTGTCGTAGATCGCCGCCAGCTCGAAACGCGCCTGTATCTGATAGGTCTCGATGCGCTGCTTCTGTCGTCCCAATTCCTCGATGGCGATGTCCTGCAGATAATGGCTCTGCTTGTCGGTCAATGCGCCCAACCGCCCCTGCAGCTCGTCCATGCGGGCGCGCATCGCCTCGACCCGGTTCGCGAAGACGCCCGTATTCTCGGGCATGCCGGTGCGCGCCTGTTTGACCAGCACCGCGCGCTTCTGGGTCTCGATGAGCGAGACCTCCAGCTCCTTCACGGAGCGGCGCTCGTTCCAGAGCCGCGCCTTGAAGCTCTCCGACAGCCGCCAATACATGACCCCTTTCATCAGACGCAGCTTCTCGCGCATCTCGGCAAGGTCGGGGTCGTCGGGATGCATGGCGAGATAGTCCTCGATGCGCTTGAGGCGGGCCCAGGTGCGCTGCTCCTCGGGCGTGCCGAGCGCCGCCACGTCGTTGGACTTCTCGATGGCATTGAGTCTGGACTCGAAGTCGACCCGCTTCTGCGTCAGTGCGTCCAGATCCGTCGCCGCCATCACTGCGTCGGCCTTGGGAATCTCTTTGTTGTAAGCCTGTTGCCGCGTGTCGAGCATGCTGTCGTAGGCGGCCAGAACCTCGCGCCAGTCGTCCAAGTTCTTGCTCATGAACTTGAGCTCGCGGTAGTTTTTGAGGCCTTCCTGAAACTCGTTGGTCGCGAGCAAGTGATAGAGGTAGCGCGACTCCGGCGCGTCGGGCAGCGTCTTCAGCTGCCAGTACCAGGTAAGCGTGTCCTTCTTGTCGTCGTTCAGCAGTCGATCGAGAAGATCGCCGTGGCGGATCTGCTCGATGGATTCGTCGATGCGCTTTTGTTCGGCGTCGAAGGAGTCGATGGCGGAGCTGTAGTACTCGGCCGCCTGCCCGCGCGCGCCGAGCTGGTTGTACGCATAGGGAACCGTGAGATAGGCCTCTTGCACGGCCGAGTCGAGGAGATCGCGCTTTCGCAGCGCCATCCAGGGCACCAGCGCCTTCTTGAACTCGCCCAGCGAGGAATCCGCCCAGCCGTCGCCGAGCAGCGCCATGCTGGAGAAAGGGCCCTCCAAACGCACGCGCTCGAGAATCGGCTTCGCATCCGACGGACGCTGCGCCTGCAGGTACGCGAACCCCAGCGCGAGATTCGCCTTGTCCCTGAGCGACAGCAACTCCTCGTCCTTGGTATCCATCTTGCCGACGCGGTCCAGGTACCGGACCGCCTCGGGCAGGCGCCCTTTGCGAACCAGCGCCACGCCCAGGTTGAATTGCGCGTAGGCGGTCCAATCCGGCGGCCCGTGCCAGGATTCCAGGGCAGCGATCGCCTCGTCATAGCGGCCCTGGCGCAGCATCAGCTGTGCGAGCAGCATGTAGCGCTCGGCGCTGATGCGGGGCTGAATCTTGTCCGACACCTGCTTCAATGCGCGCTCGGATTCCTGCAGATAGCCGCGCTGATACCACACCTTGCCGAGATAGAACCAAGCCTTGTTGCGCACGGCCTCGGAGACTTTGCCCGCCAGCAGCGCCTCGAAAATCTTGCCGGCCTCCACGTGCTCACCGAGCGAAAGGTACAACCCGCCGAGCAGCAGCTCCGCCTCGCCCTCCGTGTGAGGCAGGCGCTCGAGCTGCTGCGCCGCGAGCAGCCGCGTGATCGAGTCGAAGTAGTCGTCCTGATAGAAGTAGAACAGCACGTCCCCGTAGTGAAGGTCCTTCACGTCGTGGGGCGGCAGCCCGTCGGGATCCGGCTTGACGTTCTTCGCGGCGGCCGGCGCCAGCGCGAGCGCCGATAGGAGCCCCGCGAGCACGGCCGGGCGCAGCTTGACTCTTAGGCGCCGCACGTCATTCCCAGTCTTTGATCAGGAACTCTGGTTGATGCTTGACGACCTTGTCGGTGATCTTGAGCTCGAGATACTTGGCGCCGACGCCCTTGTCGAAGTTGACGGTGGCGCCGCGCCGATAGTCCCGCTCCACTGGTCCCTTGCCGGTGAAGAAGGCGACGAGTTCGTGCTTGCCGACCTTGAGATTGCCGAGATACAGCTGCTGCACGCCGCCCTTCAACAGGGCATCGGCCTCGCGCGCGGTGTAGAGATAATTCTTGACCTCTTTGTTGTCGATCTTGAGGGTGACCGAGTCCAAGGCGAAGAAGGCGCCCACGTCCATCGACACGTAGACTGCGACCTGGGTATTCGCCGGGAACAGCAGCTCCTCTTCGAGAACGAACAAATCCTTGTTGAGGTCGATGACGTCCTTCTTCATGCCCTGCACTTCCTGGTCCAGGGTCTTGAAGTCCGACGCCGAGGCGTCCGCGGGCGCGCCCGGGGCGGCTGCGGGAGGCGTTTGGCTCGTTGCCGAGGGCGGCGGCGTCGCGGCAGCGGCCGGCGGTGCGCCCGGCGCGGCAGCGGCGGAGGCGCCGAGGGGCGCCGCTGTCGTTGCCGCCGGCACGCCCGCGTACGCCGCCGCGAGCAGCAAGGCGCCTGCGATGATCGAACCAACTCTAAACTTGAGATTCATATCGGACCTATTACTCGCGAAGCAGCTCGCGTATTTGTTCCAGGTACATGCGATCGTCGCCGCGCTTGAACCCGACGTGGGAAAAGCGCACCACACCCGAGCGATCGACCAGAATCGTCATGGGCATCTTCGCCAATTGATAATCGCGGCCGATCTCCGACCCCGTGTCGAACATGATCGGGTAGGACACCTTCATCGACTCGGCGAAATCGCGCGCGCGGCGCGCGTCCTCGTCGACGGAGATGCCGAGCACGACCAAGCCCGCACGCTGGTATGTCGCGTTGATCTTGTCGAGCGCCCGCATTTCACCGTGCGTGTCTCCGGCCCAGCGCGCCCAGAAATTCACCAGCACCACTTGGCCGCGAAACTCCGACAGACGAAGATTGCTGCCGTCGTTCGCCTTCAAGACGAAATCGGGCGCGTCCTTGCCGACCAGCGACGGCGGCTCGGCAGCCGGCGCCCGGCAGGTCCAAAAAGCGCCGAGAATGACGACGCAAAGAGCCAATACCTTACGCATCGGGCGATGCCCTCACCGCATCGCTCGTGCACGAATCAGATACAAGCCGGCGCCACGGCACGGCCGCGAATCAATCACGCTGGTAACCCCGCTGTCCTAGGTTCACGTCCTGGGTTCGAGTTCCTCGGAACACCCGTAGACCGGAAGCTTTGCGCCCTCGCCTTTCGACGAGTTTGCCCTGATCAGACCTTATGCAAAATCGCATACTGCACGCCGGAGTGTCAACGCGCGGGCTTTGCTTTGCGGGGTAATCAGCATGACTTGGCGCACATTCGTGAAAACTCATCGCAACCCGCCGATCCGCGCGGCACGCCGGCCGGCTCGATCGAGCGCGAGAGCCTCGGCGAGAGACGCCGCGGCGTGACGAATCCATGCGATGTCCCCGAGCTGTCTCCACGTTGAGACAGTCGGCATCGGCGCGCTCAGTCTTGCGGGCCGGACCCAGACCCCGCCGGTCACCCGTTACGTTACGACCCGACCGTTCTGCAATCCCGGCAGCGGGTTGTACGCGATCACGGGAGATGTCGGCGTGATGGTTCCGAGGGTGTTGTTGGTCGGAATCGTCGGCCATAGGCCGTTGCCATTCCAGCGCGCCAGGTCAGCCGCGCTGTGAAGCGCGAGATAATTGACGATGACCATCTGCACGAGATTCGGCACGTTGTTGCCCGCCGGGCTCGAGGTGGTGTTCTGCGAGCCGTCCGGATTCATGTAGCCCAGCTGCAGGCTCAGCTCCGGATTCGTCTGCGCCGGCGCCGGCTTGCCGGCCGGGTTATAGATCAGCCAGTAGGTCGCGGCGACATTCTGGTTGTCCGCGGTCCACACCCCCTTGCCGCGTCCCGCGGTGGACTCGTCGATGGTGCCGTCGCTCGCGAGCGAGCCGTCGCTGAACACATAGATCATCACGGGCTTTTGCTTGAGCGCCGCATATTGCAGCACCGCACCGATGCAGTTGCCGGCGCCGAAGTCGCGGGCTTCGCCGGTGGCGCGGGTACCGTCGTGATAGTCGAAGCCGTCCAGCTCGATGGTGCCGGCGGCCGCATCGCCGTCGATCACCAGCTTCATGACCGCCGCAGTCTTCTGGAAATCGCTGTTCTGCTGGTATTCGGTGCTGTTGAAGATGCCCGAAGGCCCGACGATCGAGGGGTCATCGTCGGGATCGACCGCACCCGGATTGGGGTATTGATTGAGCAGATACGCCGACTTGGTGTAGGCGCAGGCTTGGGTACCGGCCGGCCCCAAGGCGTTGGTATTGAGAGCCGCGCCGCCGGGAACCGTGCTGGCGTTGTAGGCGGTCACCGCGCTGTATTTCGCATCGCTGATGCGCTTCATCGACTCGAGGACGTTGGTGACGTCGGAGGCGCTCGGCAGCAGCGTGCTCAGCTGCCCCGTGCTGACGAGTCCCGCCGTATCGCTGCCGTTGTCGATCACGGTCGGCTGCGCCGATACATTGACCATGCCCGGAGGCGCCATGGAGTTGCCGCCGGAGGTGGAGCTGTCCGTTCCGATGAGGTTGAGAAGCGCCCCGCGCGCACCTGCCGCATAGATGCCGTACGTCGGGTTGTGCGGGTTGGTGTTGGTGTCGTTCTGGGAGAGCGCAGGAATCACGGTGCCCGTGACATTGGCCGTCGCCGCCGCGTTCGTGAAGCGCGACTTGATGCCGCGCAGATGCGCGCTGTCGGAATGATAGCGCAGCCCCAGGCTCGAATCGACGAAGCTCGTGGTGCTGGAGTTCGGCACCATGGTCCCCGGCAGCCCGAGTTTGTTGTAGCCCGCGACGCTCAAGAAGTCGAGCTGACCGCCCGGACCGCCGATCAGCACGTTCGAGCCCGCGATGTTGCCGCCGCCCGCGAGGTCGAAGCAGATGAATGGAATCATGCCGGCGCCTGTCGTGATGCCGCAGGCTTGTTTCGCCGCCTCGATATCGCAGGCTAGCGTGGTTGCGGTACCGCAGGTCTGGGCCTGCGCGGGGCGCGGGCCCACCAGGAGGCTCAACCCCGAGGGCAGAATGACCGAGGCGGCGCCCGTCATGAAACCCTGAGCGATGAATTGCCTGCGGGTCGTCGGCCGCGCATGATCCGGGTGACGAAGCGGCTCGTGACGAGCGAGACCCTTCGGTACTTTGCGGCCCTTCGGTACATTGCGCATACGCATAAGCAAACCTCTTCGTAAACTGCTTAGTAGATCAATACGTCGGCGTTGCCGAGCGCCGCCGCGCAGAGCGCCACCGTCACCGCTTGCACACGCGCCGTGTTGTTGCAGGGGCTCGTGCCGCCGCACAGGACGCCGACGAGATTGTTGAGCTCCGTTTGGACGGTCGAGGCGGCCGGCTGGCTCGTCAAGTTGCCGCCGCCGACCGCGAGGTTCGCCAGGGGACCCGTCACCGAGGTGATGCCGCTCGGCGTCGTGTACAAGGACGTGCTGTTGAAGTTCACGCTCCCGAAGAGCTTCGTCTGCAGCGCGGTGTTGCTGGAACTCATCAGCTGATTGCAATACTGCACGGCGAGCTGCGCGACGCCGACCTGGTTCGCGGAGGAGTAGGCCTCCAGCGTGCTGATCGGCGGAAGCTGCTGCTGGACGCTCTGGTAGGTCGAGACGACCGACGGGTTCGAGGTCGGCACGCCCGTGAGCTGCGAGAACGTCGAGTTCACTTGCGCGAATGTGCGCACGCCCACATCCGCCGTGGGAGGCGCGGGGGTCAGTGCCTGCGTGCAGGTGGTCTGCCCGGCCGGGCACGGCGAGGCCTCGACGATAACGTCCTTCTGCGTGCCCAGCACATCGAACTGCAGGAAGAACTGGTCGGTCAGCGGTCCGCTCTCCAGTCCGATCACCGTGCCGACGTTGGACAGCACTTCACCCTGCGCGGTGAAGTTGGCGGCCGTGATGGTGGTATTGAGCGGGATGTACGCCTGTCCCACCAGCGGAATCGTGCCGTTGATGCCGATGCGCATGCCTTGGACTGGAATGCTGGTCGGCTTTGCCGTCGGATCGAGCGAGATGAAAGTCGGCTGATAGAACAGATAGCTGTAATTGTCGTACTGGCTCACCGTGAACATGATGTACGCCTGATTCACGTTGACGCCCGCGACGCCGGAGACATTGAAGAGCAAGTAATAGCGCTGCCCGACGCCGGCGTTGAAGTTTTGCAGCACTTGCGCCGCGGACAGGGCGCGGCTATGGACCGCGAGGAACTTGATCTCGCCCTGGAAGGGATTGTCGCCGGAGACCTCGCTGCCGAGAACCAGCGCGAAGGTGTTATCCCAGTTCGATATGGTGCCGCCCTTTTGCGGGTCGGGGATGTTCTGATTCACGCCGTTCACGTAGATCTGGCGTCCGTTGACCGGATCGTAGGTGAGGACCACGTGCTGCAGCGAAGCCTGTAGCGCCATCGATGCGTCCGGGGTCTGCAGCTGCGGCGCGCCGTTCAGACTCGAGTTGGAGCTGCGCAGCATGAAGTCGTAGTCTTGGTTGGTCTGCGCGAGCGTGACGTTGCGCAGGGTGTCGCCGCCCGAGTAGCTGACGATGTCCGACAGGTTCGTGGCCACGACCGCGGGGGCCACCCAGGTCTCGATAGAGAACTCGCCGGTAGCCTGGATGAGGGTGTACAGCTTCGAGCTCGCTTGAACGGTGGCCTGGGCCTTGGCGCCGCCGGCGAGGAAAATCAGTCCCCAGCTTCCGTCGAATTGGTAATGGCCGGTCAGCGTCAGATCCGCGGAAGGGTCGATACCGCTGGTATCGTACGCCATCGTCGAGCCTGCTCCCTCGGAGAACATATACTTGGCGATGGTATCGGCATCGTAACGATTGGCGCCGCTCGCCACCGTGCCCTGCGTCAGAGTGAGCGCTTTGCTGACGACCAGGTTCGGATCGAGGCTGGTCGGCGTCGCCTGCAGCGCGTACGCCTGAATCTGCGTGAGCATCAGTGCCGCGTCGGTCGAGCACACATCCCAGCAGTTGTGCATGTCGGTCTCGAGACGCTGATAGAAGCGCGAGTTGACGCCGCAGGTCTGCGCGAAGGTCGGAGAGTTCTGCGGTACGCAGCCGGTGAAGTCGATCTTCGGAATCGCGGCCTGATAGGCGGTCGCGATGTTCGGGTCCGCGAAATACGGCGTCTGTGCGTTCGCCGGATTTGCCTGCGAGCTGTGGCACTTCGAGCAGTATTTGGAGGTCAGCGTGTAGATGGTGTTCTGGTAGGCCGTCTGGGCCGCCGTGGCCGAGGAGAAATTCAAGCTTTGCCCCGCAGACGCCACCGGCGGCGCCACCAGCTGGACCTGCGTTGCCGAGGCGGCGCCGGTGGCATTCGCCCAGTTGCTGATCCAGGTGGTCAAAATCTGCCCGCAGGCGCTCGGATCCGCGAGCCAGCAATTGTGTCCGCCGCTCACCTTTACGACCATCGTCGAGGTCGAGGGCTGCGCCAGATTGACGACGCTGTTGGCCTGGGCATACGCCAAGTTCACGTTGTCGCTGCGCGCGAAGTTCGGCATCTGCGCGGGGGTGGTCGCGTTGTGGCATTGTCCGCAGCGATTCTGGGTGCGGATGTTGTTCCACAGGTTCACCTCGAAGGCTTGTACGTCTGCCGTCGCCGGCGCAGGGCCCGTGTAGGCATCGGCGCTGCTGGTGGGAGCGACCGTGGGCAACGCCGAGTTGCCGGCGCCGCCGCCGCCGCAGGCGGCGAGACCCAACGAGGCCGCGAGAACGATCAAGCCGAGTATGCGTGTAGCTTTCATGATCAATTTCCCATGCAGTACGCGGCGGCTTGCGCAAATACCTGCCGCAACGAGTAATTGCTCGATTGGAATATTTGGACCAGCGCACCTATCTCGGCCACATCATTCGGTACATTAGGATTGGCTTGCGCACTGTTGTTGGCGCTTGCCGGCGCACGCAGGCACACGGTCTTGAAGACCCTCGTGACCTGGCAAGTATTGAACGCGGCGCTGCTCTCGAGCTCCACGCCCAGGGACTTGGCACCGCTCCCGGCCCCCGGGAGCGTTGCACTCCAGCCGAGCACTTGGTTCGGGCCGGTGCGCCAGCGGTTGTTCCAGCTGTCGTCCGGCGTGTTGAACCCTTGCGGGAAATTGGTGCTGTTGATGTGGTACTTCGGCTGCGTCTGGCCGGCCGTATACACGATTTGCCCGATCGGCCATGCCGTCGCGCCGATCTCGCTCGCCGGGTACGAGAAGTTGTAGTACGCGAACGCCTGCGCCATGGGGTCCATGCCTGAGTGGCAGCCGATGCAGTTGGTCAAGAACAGGGTGCTGACGCCGCCGGGGCTCCTGGTCACGTCCTGGCGGATCCGGTCGGGGGGCCGTGTGGTGTCCATCACCGTGGGCAGGTCGTTACACAGGTGATTTATCATCGTGAAGCGGAACATCGCGCGGTTCGTACCGTTCACGAAGAACGCGCTGGCGGCGCCGCGGGTGGTAATCACGCCGGCGGTCGCCGCCGAAGGGATGCCGGTAACCGCAGACTGGAGGCTGTACTTCAAGTGGACACTAAGATCGACGTTGTTGTCGTCGAGCGTCTGATACATGTTGTTGTTGTCAGGCGAGTAGCCGCCCTCGCCCGACTGTCCGTCGCCGATATAGATGATGTCATCGCTGAGAATGGTATTGAACGGCTTGTTGTCGCGGACCATGCCGATGACCGTGGCGGTGTAATCGTTCAACGGCACGAATACCGACTGGGCTCTGTTGGTCCACGGCGCCGCCATGTTGCGGATGGTGTCGTTGAGGAACTTGGGATCGTTGGTCGCGATGAGCGCCGCGGCGGTCGGGCTCGCCGCCGCCAGCATCTGCTGCAATTCGGCCGGGGTCGGCGGTATGCCAGCGATGCGGTTATAGATCCGCGTCGCCTGAGTGGCATTGACCGCTTGGGCGTCTGCGTTCGCGCCGAACAATGCGAGCGCTCCGGCGCATGCGGACGCTGCGAGCGCAAGCCTGAGGAGGCGCGGCATAGCGGCGCGGCCGTTGATACGACTCATTGAGTTTTCCATCCCGTACATCATGTTCACATCCACTTACGCGAGTTGTGATTTGACCGGCGCCTATATAAGCACCTAGCTCCCTTGCAAATAATGTCTCATTAGAACGACGTCGGTGTTTCGCGACAGTACCGAGCGCTAACTACGCACCCCTATCCTGGGCCGTGATTTGCGAGACTTCGCTCGGATTGCTCAAGGGAAACGGATGTGCCGAAGTTCTTCTGTGAGTGTGTTAACAGATTGCGCGTGCACATCAAACGAAGATGCAGTTTATGAGATCATTAAGTTCAATGACTCGACGCTCACCTGCATCTGGGTCTCGAGACCAAGAGTAGGTACCGACAATGAATAAATTCTGCCTTCGTGACCCCCGTCACGGTTTTTCCAAGCTGACGGTTCGCGGAATCATCAGGGCGGCGCTGGTACTGCCCGCATTCTTCTTATATGCGTGCAGCAGCGCCCCGACCGGCAATGCTCCGGGCCTCGCGGGCGGACAATCGTTGACGCCCGGCATCACCAACTACCCAATGGCGTATATCAAGCAGCCCGTGCTGGCTGCCAGCACGAACACGCAGAACAAGGCCGCGACGCCTGCCGACATCAACGTCGAGGACCTCATCACCTCGATCACCGGGAGCGATCTGTACGTGCGCGAGACCGCAAGCGCCTCGAGCCCGGAGACCAACGTCACCTTCCCGATCACCGGTGGGAAGGGCGCGGTGCGCGATCTGGACGTATCGGCGGACGGCACGAAGGTCGTATTCTCTTTGCGCCTGCCGCTCGATCCCACGCTCGCGAACACGGATCCCAAGCAACCCACCTGGAACCTCTACCAGTACGACGCGACGACCAAGGCGGTTACCCAGCTCACCAACGACAGCATTACCAGCGGCCACGACGTGGGCGCTCATTACTTGCCGGACGGACGAATCGTGTTCGCCTCCACGCGCCAGCTCGCGACTCAGGCGATCTTGCTCGACGAGGGGCGCCCGCAGTACCAGGCGGTGACCACCAACCAGCAGCAGGCCATATTTCTATTGCATGTCATGAACGGCGACGGCTCGAACATGCATCAGATCAGCTTCAATACCAATCACGACTTCGCCCCCTCGGTGCTCGCGAGCGGTCAGATCGTGTTCTCGCGCTGGGAAGTGACCAACGGCCAGGACCAGATCAGCCTGTACGTGACCAATCCCGACGGCACGGGCCTGCAGCTCTATTACGGCGCGAATAGCCACGCCACCGGCGCGAATATCGCAGGCACGAACAACAACCTGATTCAATTCCTGAACGCGCGGCAGCGCGCCGACGGCAAGTTGCTTTCCATCGTCCGGCCCTTCCTCGGGACGCAGCTCGGCGGCGACATAGAGCTCATCGATGCGGCCGATTTCGTCGAGATTCACCAGCCGAGTTCCCCGGCCGCGGCGCCATCGGGCACCTCCGCAACGGCGCAGCCCGCGATAGGCCAAACCGAGGCCACCACGCTCGGCGTGACCACGGATGCGAACATGCCCTCCCCCGGCGGGCGCTTCTACTCTTTTTATCCGCTGTATGACGGCACCAATAGAATGCTGGTGAGCTGGGCGCCCTGCTTGATCCAGACCACCGCCGATACCACCGCAGTCTGCAACAGTTCCAACACCACGGGCGCCAATGTGGTGCAGGCTCCGCCGCAGTACACGGTCTGGATCTATGACTTCGGCGCCGGCACCTTGAGTCCCTTGCTTTCGGCGGAACAGGGCATGGAAGTGGTCGAGCCGGTGGTCCTGCAAGCCCGTTCGCCCCTGCCCACGTTCATCCCGGACTTCGCGCCGACGACGGCCGCCGAGGAGACGCTGGTCAACAATCAGGTCGGCATCCTGAATATCTCGAGCGTCTACGACTATGATGGCGTCGATACGGCGACGCCCAACATCGCGACCCAGGCCGATCCCGCCCAGGCGAGCTTCTACAGCCGGCCCGCGCGCTTCGTGCGCATCGAAAAGGCCGTCGAGATTCCGCCGAACACGGTGCGCAAGATCGATCAGGCGGATTTCGGGCCGGCCGGGATGGGCATGCGGGAAATCCTGGGCTATGCGCCGGTGCAACCGGACGGTTCGGTCCAGCTGCAGGTGCCGGCGGACGTCCCGTTCGTCATCGATGTTCTCGATGCGAATGGCCGGCGCATCACGGCTCAGCACACGAGCTGGATGCAGCTGATGCCCGGTGAGACCAAGAGCTGCAACGGCTGCCACACGGCGGGCAACTTGCAGACCCCCTCGCACGGCCGCAGCGGTTTGACCGTCGCCGTCAACCAGGGTGCCCCCACCACCGGGGAGCCGTTCCCCGGCACCTATAACGCCCTGTTCGCCAATGCGGGCGAGACCATGGCGCAAACGCTCGAACGCATCAGCTGCGAGACCGGCAGCGCACTGGCCGGCCTGCCCGCGCCTTACACGCAACCGTGCTCGCAAATCCTCGCGACGGATGTCATCTACACGCCGATCTGGACCGACACCATCACCACGCCGCAGCCCGACACGGCCATCGACTATCCCTACAGCGGTACGACAGGCATCCCGAGCGCGCCTCCCACCAACGGAAGTTGCGCACCCTGGAGCGCGCAGTGCCGCATCACCATCCATTACGCGAATCCGGCCTCGAACCCGACGCAGCTCTACATCCAAAACCTGTGGAACGACACATCGCGCGTCGCCACGGTGAAGGGCGTCGCCAATACATCGATCACCTGCACGCTCTGCCACAACCCGATCAGTGCGCAGAACAAGGCTCAGGTGCCGGCTGGCCAGCTCGACTTGACCGGTGTCGCGTCGAGCGGCGGAGGGGACGGGGACGTGAATCACGTCCAATCCTATGAGGATCTCTTGTTTTCTCACGACGAACTCGCGCTTAATATGGGCGTGCTGCAGGACTTGACGGTCACCGATCCGGGCCCACCGCCGACGCAGGTGCCCGTCACGCTGCCGGGGCCGATGGTGGCCGGAGACGCCGCCGCATCGACGGCGTTCTTCAGGATGTTCGATGGGAGCTTCCATGACCCCGTACTCGACCACACGGGGTTCTTGACGATCGGGGAGATGCGGTTGATTTCGGAATGGTTGGACATCGGCGGCCAGTACTACAACGATCCGTTCGTCGCTCCGGTCGCGAACTGACTCATCCGTAAGCGTATGAACTGATGCGACGTCTGCTTGGGCTCATTCTGTTGTTGCAGGCGTTGCACCTAGAGGTCGCGGAGGCCGCGAAACGCCCGTTGCTGCAATTGGTGGTGACCGCGCCTTACCTCGAGATGCACTCGGGACCGGGGCGCGGATATCCGGTGGTGTACGTAATCGGCCGGGATGAGGTCGTCATGGTGCTGTTCAGCCGGACCGACTGGTACAAGGTGCGCGCCCCCCACGGCGAGGAGGGCTGGGCGCGGCGGCAGGATCTCGCGACCACGCAACTTGCCGACGGCGAACCCGCGCCCATACCGCCCTACCCCGAGTTCGCCAGCCACCGGTGGGAGGTGGGAGCGGGCTATGGGGTGTATAACCGGCAGAACTTGGTGACCGCCTATGGCGATTTCGGACTCACCGACAGCATCGACGTGGAGGCGGTCCTTCAACAGGCGCTCGGCACGCTCGACAATCGCGTCATCGCGACCATTGGCCTGCGCCACACGTTCATACCGGAATGGAAGTGGTTTTCCCCCACGGCCGGCCTCGGCACCGGCTATCAGCACATCGTGGACAAGGTGCCGCCGGCCCCCCTGGAAAGCAATAACGAGATGGCCTACGTATCGCTCGGGGCCCGCGGGTTCATTACCCGCCGCTTCATGTGGCGCGCCGACTGGCGCCACTACGTGGTCTTCAACAACCTGAACGTATACGAGGATCTGGAAGAATGGAAAGTCGGCTTTGCAGTGTTCTTCTAGCGGCGGCTCTGCTGTCCGCCTGCGGCTGGTTCCATCGGGGGGACAAGAACCCGGCGCAGGTGTCGGTGGAGGATCCCGGGGCGGAACCTACCGTCGTGGAGCCGCAGGTCACGCGGCGCGAGGTCAAGACCCCGAAGATCAAGGCCAAGGACTTCGAGATGGGCGCCTATTTCGGGGCACTCAGTATCGAGGACTTCGGCACCAACCCCGTCTATGGCGTCCGGGCGGCCTACCACGTGACCGAGGATTTCTTTCTCGAGGGTTTCCTGGGGCGCTCGAAGGCCGGCCAGAGCAGCCTCGAGGAGGTCTTCCCTGAGATCACGGTGCTGAGCAACTCTGGGAGGCAGTTCACGTACTACGACTTGGACGTCGGCTACAACATCCTGCCCGGAGAGGTGTTTCTCGGCAGGGGACGGGCCTTCAACACGGCGCTCTATGTCACGGCCGGCATAGGTGACGTGAAATTCGCGGATCAGGACCAATTCGCGCTGAATTTCGGCGTGGGCGAGCGGATTCTGATCACCGATTGGCTCGCGCTGCACTTGGACGTGAGGGATCACGTATTCGAGTCCAGCCTGTTCGGAGTCGACAAGAACGTACACAACATAGAAGGGACCTTGGGGTTGACCACGTTTTTCTAGTTGTCGGCCCAGTTAATGGACCATATCAGGAGATTCTCATGCAAAGCGCAAAAGCAAAGTTCCTTACCCGCTGCGCGATGACGGCCCTCATCGCCGCCTCGGCGGCGTTCGCCGGCGATGACGGTGGTCCCGCGCCCGCGTTCACGCTCTCCGAGCTCGACGGCAGCCAAGGCGCCCTCTCCCAGTTCAAAGGCCAAGTCGTCATGGTCAATTTCTGGGCCACCTGGTGCGGTCCGTGCCAGCAGGAGATGCCGCTCCTCGACCAGATGTACAAGAAATACAAGCCCGCCGGCTTCACGTTGATCGGCGTGAACGTCGACAAGGAGGCTCCGCCCGTGAAGGAACTGCTCGCGCGCAAGCCCGTGAGCTTCCCGGTCATGCTCGATCCGGCGAACCAGGTCTCCAAGGCCTATCACGTCGACGAGATGCCGAGCTCGGTGATCATCGACCGCAAGGGCGAGATTCGCTACATCCATCGCGGCTATAAGCCGGGCGACGAGAACGATTACCTGGATCGCATTCGTCAGTTAATCCGGGAATAGCCATGCCGTCCCTTCGCCGTTCCATCCAATGGGCGGGCGCCGCCATGATCGCGGGCGCCGGGTTCATGAGCTCAGCCTGCAGCATCCAACCCTGGGTGAAGCCTTATGAACGGGATCGCTTGGCTGATCCCATCATGGCCTGGGATCGTGACGCCATCTCCTCCGCCTACCTCGATCACATCCGCGAGGCGCGCGAGGGCTCGCGGGGCGCCAGCGGCAGCGCCGGCGGCGGTTGCGGCTGTAATTGACGATGGGGACTTCCGTGCAGCGTATGGTCGGCCGAGCAGCGGTCATTTTCGGCGCCCTCCTGCTCGTCCGGGCTACCTGCGCGGATGTCCTGCCGGACGACCGCGCAGACCTTTTTTATAGCAAATACAGCGGCGGCGGCATGGACATCACCGGCGAGTCGGCGCTGGTGCGCAAGAAGATCACGGAGAACTTGGCCGTCGAGGTCAACTACTTCGTCGACAAAGTGAGCGGCGCGTCCATCGACGTGCTGAGCCAGGCCAGCCAGATCAAGGACGAGCGCAAGCAGAAGAGCGGCACCGTCGAATACGTGCACGACAAGACCACGTACACGGCCTCATTCATCAACAGCGTCGAGCGCGATTACAAGTCCGATACGGGCAGCTTCTCCTTGAAGCAGGACATGTTCGGCGATCTCACCACGCTATCGCTCGCGTTCTCGAACACCAACGACACGGTGGGCGAGAACGACGGCACGGCATTCGTGCCGGTGATAACCTGGCTCGGACATGCGGAAAGCCGCAGTTACGACGTCGATCTCTCGCAGATTCTCACCAGGAACTTCATCGCGGGGGTGAATTTCAACGTCATCACCGATCAAGGCTATCTCGCGAACCCCTATCGGTCGGTGCGCTACCTGGACCCGAGCAACGCCAAGGGCTACTCGCTGGGGGACCAGGTGTATCCCGACACGCGCACCAGCACGGCGATTCAGGTCGAGGGTAAGTACTATCTTCCGTATCGCGCCGCCATCACCGGCTCATACCGCTACTACCGCGACACCTGGGCTCTGGTCGGCAGCACCTACGAAATCGATTACACCCATCCCATCAGCAATATCTGGATCCTCGAAGGACGGTTCCGCTACTACAAACAGAATCACGCGAACTTCTACAGCGATCTATTCGCCTACGCGGACGAATATCGCTTCGAGGCCCGGGACCAGGATCTCGCCGCCCAGGATAACTACACCATCGGAGCGAAGGCGACTTATGCGTTTTTGCCGAACGGCTGGAAGATGTTCAAACGGGCGACCGTGACCCTCGACGTGAGCCGGATCACTTTCCACTACTTGGATTTCACCAACATCAAAGATTACGGCTTGCCGCAATATCAGCCGGGCGATGAGCCGCTGTATCAGTTCAACGCCACCGTCTTCCAGATCTATATGTCGATGTTCTTCTGACCGGATGCGACGACGCGGCGCCACCACACGAGAAGCATGGGGGCGAGCGCGGCCATGATGGCGATGGTATCCGCCACCCAATCCCAGAAATCCCGGTCGCGGCGCACGATATCGAGCCCCTGAACGAACTCGATGAGTGCGCCGAATGCGGACAACAGCGCACCCAGTATGAAGAGATTTCGCCTCGGAAACGCCGCCGCCGCGAGCCCCGTCAGCGTATAGAAGGCCATGAAGTGCTCCGCCTTGTCCCAAGGCGCAAGATGCAGGGCCAGCTTTGGCGGAATGATCGCGCTGTAGAAGGTGAAAACCAGCGCCGCGAAGAACGCGACCTGGGCCACGCGCAGCAGCCATGAAACTCGGATCACGTCAGGCCCGCAAATACGTATAGCATAGCGAATGGGGTCGGCTTTATTGCCAGGAGCGGCTTGCCTGTGCCCGTAGGATTGCGTAAATTCCAGCGAATCACAAGGTCTGCACTTCCGGAAAGGACATGACGGATCGTTCTCTCATTCTCTCGCGCCGGGCGGTGGTGAAGGGTCTCGCGCTCGGCGCTGCGGTCGCCGCCGCCTCACCGCGGTCGCGCGGCGCCGATGCCGAACAGAAGCTCGATATCCACGACCCGGCCGCCGTGAAGCTCGGCTACGTGGAAGATGCGAGCCGGGTCGACCCCAAAAAATTCCCGGGCTTCGTCGCCGGGTCGACTTGCGAAAATTGCATGCAGCTGCAGGGAAAGGCCGGCAACAACTACCGCCCTTGCAGCTTGTTCCCCGGCAAGCTGGTATCGGTAGGCGGCTGGTGCTCGGGGTGGACCGCGGAAATGTAGCGGGCGGCAACCGCGTCCCGGACCCGCACGCCGATGGCGGGAAAATCCACGAAGAAGCCGTCGATGCCCCTCGCCAGGTAGCGTTCTATGTCGGCCGGCAGATTGCCGTGCGCGGCAGGGTCCGTCCCGGATTTCAGGTCCTCGGGCAAAAATTCGTTTTCCGCTCGAAATGTCCAGACGTGCACCGCGATTCCCGAGTCGTGAGCTTGAGCCACGGTCTCGGCGGTCGCCAGCGATTTGGCGATGCCGATGGCATCGGCGTACCGCGCCATTCCCGGGAGATCCTTGACCTCGTGCTCGAGCAACTGCACCAGCGGCAAGCGCGTCATGCCTCTCAGTTGCTTCAAGTTGGTCGGATCGAATGATTGGATGAACACCGGCGAGCCCGCCGCGTCATAGCCGAATCGACTCAAGGTCTCGATAACGGCTGCTTCCTGGGGCAGGCCGATCGACTGGAAATGCGCCGGGTGCTTGGTCTCGGGGTACACCCCGAGCTTGGGGCGACTCGGGCGGCGGCGATTGGTGTCCAGCACCAAATGCATGATCTCATCGAAGGTCGGCACCTGAAACTCGCCGTCGTACTGCGTATTCGCTGGTCGCAGCGTTGGCAGACGCTCGCGCGCGCGCAGAGTTTTCAGCTCCGCCAGCGTAAAATCCTCGGTGAACCAGCCCTCCATCGTTTCGCCGTCGATGACCTGGGCGCGGCGCCGGCTCGCGAACTCCGGGTGGTCCGCGACATTCGTCGTCCCGCCGATCTCGGGCTCGTGACGCGCCACCAGCACACCGTCCAGCGTCATGACCAAGTCCGGCTCAATGTAGTCCGCGCCTTGCTCGATGGCGCGTCGGTAGCTTGCGAGAGTATGTTCGGGACGTTCGCCGCTTGCGCCGCGGTGAGCGATGACTATGACGTTTGCCGGCGGATTTTCTGGCACGAAGCAGCACCTACTGGATGTATCCCCATTAGTTTAGCTTACGCGCACAGCCGGGGCTCCCCGTGTGGGGAGCCCCGGCCATCACGCGGGCTCGCGCGCCGGCGAGCCCGCACTGACTACTCTGGCGGTGCGACCGGCAGCGTGGCGGTCTCGTATGAAGCCATCACACCGTTGGTCCCCGGCGCCCACTGGATGTGCTGTATCAGTTCGCCGCTGTCTCGGTCGGCGCGAACCGAGACTGGCTGGGCCGCGAATGCCGCCCCGATGGCGAAAGCGGCCACGCCCACGGCCATTGCTTTGCGACGGCTCATGATCCCTTCCTCACGCGAGGTGCGGCGGGTTCACGCCCGGATCATCAGCCAGCGCGAGATGCGGCGGGTTCACGCCCGGATCATCAGCCAGCGCGAGGTGCGGCGGGTTCACGCCCGGATCATCGGTCCGCGCGAGATGCGGCGGGTTCACGCCCGGATCGTCGGCCAGTGCGAGATGCGGCGGGTTCACGCCCGGATCGTCGGCCAGTGCGAGATGCGGCGGGTTCACGCCCGGATCGTCAGTGAGGCCGAAAGCGGCACTGGATACTGCGCAGGCCGCGACTAAAGCGATTAGACTTGCTTTCATTTGATTTCTCCGTAGTGGTTGATGGGCCACCGAAGTGGTGGCCTCGACGGTAAAGCGGCAATAAGTTCAGAATCCCCTCATGGTGCAGTGCAACATTCATCGATATGCGGCGAACCCCGGGGTGCTGAATACGGGAATCACTGAATAGGGCGGGCGGTCAGCGATGCTAGTCCCGTCCAATTTCACGCAGCTGCTGACCGAGTGGCGCGAGGGTCACCCGCAGGCGCTGGCGCGCTTGACGCCCTTGGTGTACGAGGAGTTACGCCGGCTGGCGCGCAACTACATGAAGGCCGAGCGCGGCAGCCACACGCTGCAAGCCACCGCCGTCGTGCACGAGGCCTTCATGCGTCTCATCCAAGCTAATGTTGCTTTGCATGATCGGGCTCACTTTTTCGCGCTGGCCTCGCGGCTGATGCGTCGAGTCCTCGTCGACCACGCCAAGTCTCGAGCGCGCGTCAAACGCGGGCCGGGCATCCGACAGCCCATCACCGAGGACACCATGCCGCCCGCTGCCGGCTTCGATGTGATTGCGCTCGATGAAGCGCTCGAGAGCCTCCAGCAGATGGAGCCGAGATTGGCCCAGGCCATCGAGCTGCACTACTTTGGCGGGCTGACCTACGACCAGATAGCCGCGGCCGGCGGCGCGTCGACCGCAACCGTCCACCGCGACATCCGGCTCGCGCGCGCGTGGCTTCTCAATGAAATCGCCGGTAAGCGCTCGACATGATTACACGGGTCCGCTGGCAGAAAATTCAGGCGCTCTTCGAGGAGATCATCGACATTCCTCCGCCCGAGCGCGCCGGCCGCTTGGCCGATTCTTGCGGCGCCGATACCGAGCTCAAGCACTCGGTCGAGTCCCTGCTCGCGTCCGATGGGCGAGGCGCCGACCCATTGCTGAGCGCGGTCAGCGAAGCGGCCGAGTCGCTGCTGATGGATCATCAGGATCGATTGGTGGGCACCCGCGTCGGTCACTACCGCATCGTGTCCGTGCTGGGACACGGCGGCATGAGCACCGTCTATCGCGCTGAGCGGGACGACGATCAATACCGCCAAACCGTCGCCGTCAAAGTTCTGCATCACGCGGCCCTGCACCCGAGGCTCCGAAATCGGCTGCACAGCGAGCGCCATATCCTGGCGACGCTGGCCCACCCCTCGATCGCACGTTTGATAGACAGCGGCGATCTCGATGACGGCACGCCGTATCTGGTGATGGAGCACGTCGATGGCGAAGCCATCGATTCGTACTGCGACGGCCGCACGCTCTTCATCCGTGAACGTCTCGAGCTGTTCATTCAGGTCTGCGCCGCGGTGCAATTCGCGCACCGCAATCTGATCGTGCACCGGGACATCAAGGCCGCGAACATCCTGGTCACCGGGGAGGGGCTGCCGAAACTGCTCGACTTCGGGATCGCGAAATTGCTGGCGCCGGAGAGTCTCTCGCACACGGTGCCGGTGACGCGCCTGCAAGAGCGCATCCTCACGCCGGAAAACGCGGCTCCCGAGCAGGTCTTGGGCCGGTCCATCACCACGGCAACCGACATCTATGGTCTCGGGGTATTGCTGTACCAGCTTCTGACCGGTCGGTCGCCCTATCGTCTGCTCAGCTATAGTCAATTGCAGCTCGAGCGCGCGATCTGCATGGACGATCCGATGCGGCCAAGTCAGATCGTCGTTGCCAAGTTTGGCACTGAGACCGACGCCGATCGAAGCCGCATCTCGGATCGACGCGGCCTTTCCCCTCTGCGGCTGCGCGCGAGATTGAGCGGTGACTTGGACGCCATCGTGTCGATGGCGATGCGCAAGGAGCCGGACCGCCGCTATCCCTCCGTCGAGGCTTTCGCCGACGATTTGACTCGTCATCTGCAGGGCCAGCCGGTAAGAGCGCGCCAGGGGGATTGGCGCTACAACAGCTCGAAATTCCTGCGCCGGCACCTGCTGCCGGTTCTCACCGTCAGTGCAGCGTTTGTTGGCCTCGCCGCCATTGCCGGCGTGACCTTGTGGCAGAACCATCGGATCGAGCTGGCGCGCGAGGCCACGGCGCAGGAGCGCGATCGCGCTCAGCAAGTGTCGGCATTCCTGGTCGACGTGTTCTCGGAAGCGGACCCCTTCAAGGCGCAAGGACACGAGGCCACCGCACGCGAATTGCTGGATCGTGGCGCCGCAAGAATCGGCGGCAATGCTTCTTTGCAGCCCGAAGTGCGGGCCCAGCTCTTGGAGAGCATCGGGCTCGCCTACCGCCGCAAGGGCGACAGCGATCGCGCGATTCCCCTGTTCGAGCAGGCAGTGGCCATTCGCCGCTCGGAGCATCCGATAGACGCTCACCGTACCGCCGCCGCCCTCGCGAATCTCGCCCGCGCGCTGACCGACGGCGGAAATTTGGTCTCGGCGGAGGCGTACCTTCAGCAGGCGCTCGATCTTTCGAAGAGCGGCGACTCCTCGCCCTCCGTCGAGAGCGCGGACATCCTGGTCCAATTCGCTCAATTCGAGCTCAGTGCGAAAGGCGATCAGCCGCGATCAACCAAACTCTTCACCGAGGCGCTCGGCATTTACCGCAGCAACTTGGGAAATCAGCATCTGTCGGTCGCAGTCGCCTTGAGCGGTCTGGCATCGGCTGCCATATGGGCCAACGACTACGCCGCCGCGGAGCAATACGAGCGGCAGGCCATCGCGATCTATCAGGCAACGGTGAGCCGCAACTATCCCGATCATGCGGTTGCGTTGGCGACCCTGGGCTACGTCCTGACGGAGCGCGGACAATTTCCCGCGGCGGAGCAGTTGCTCACCGAGGCGTATCAGATCGAACGCACGGTGTTCGGGGAGAACAGCGACGTCCTTGCGCAGATCGATTCGCATTTCAGCCTGCTCTACGACCGCCAGGGAGACGAGGATCGCGCGATCAAATCAATCCGCGAAGCGATCGAGATCGAGTCCAAGGTGCATGGTCCGAACCATTTCTTGACCGGCTACTACCTCGACGCGCTCGCCAATCTCTACTTGAAGACCGGCGACCTTGCACGTGCCGAAGACACCGCGCGGCAAAGTTTGGCGGTCCTCGCGGCGTCCTTGCCCGGGCAGCACCTGTACGTCGCCTCCTCGCGGCTGACGCTCGGCGAGGTGTTGCTGAGTCGTGGAGCTCTCGCAGCGGCCGAAGTCGAGCTGCGCGCCTCGGCGGACATCAACAGCGCTCTCGTCGGCGCGGACCACTGGCGTACCGCTCGAAGCACCGCGAGCCTGGGCTGGGCGTTGATCAAGAGCGACAAAGCCGCGGAAGGCGAGCCGATGCTGGTCGCCGCGCGCGCCCGGCTCCTCGCAACCGTGGGCCCGACTCATCCCGCGACACAATTGGCGACCGCCCGCCTCGCCGAATACTATCGGTCCCGGCACCGCGATGCCGACGCAATCAAGGTACTCGCGGACTCCGGCAAGCGGTAAGCTTGCGGAACTAAGCGCTCGACGCGGGGTCCGCTTCGCAAGGACCCGAAATCCGCGCTATATAGAGCATGCAGCCACGCCGGGAGTTATATGAATATAGGAACCAGAGCCGCTCCGAAGATTTTCGCAGCCGCGATCCTGACGACAACGTCCATCATTGCAAATTATTCATTCGCGGACAGCGCACGCGAGGAAGGCAGATTATTGACCGCGACCGAGGTGCTGGAGGACGTTCAGAGCATGCCGGATCAACGGCTCCCCGACACACTCTTGGCTCACGCTTATGGAATCGCGGTGATTCCGGATGTCACCAAGATCGCCTTTTTTTTCGGAGGCCGCCACGGCAACGGCGTACTGACGGTGCGCGACACGCTTACCTCGCCGTGGAGCAATCCGGTGTTCATCGCGCTGACCGGCGGAAGCTGGGGCCTGCAGGCGGGAGCGCAGTCCTCTGACATTATCCTGGTGTTCACCACCAAGAGCGGCATCGAGGGCATCACCGGCGGTAAGCTGACGCTCGGCGCCGATGCCTCGGTCGCGGCGGGTCCCGTCGGACGGCAAGGCTCGGCCGCCACCGACGTGTCGCTCGCAGAGATCTATTCATATGCTCGGACGCGCGGTCTCTTCGGCGGCATTGCGGTCGACGGCAGCGTGATCGCGATCGACAAGTCGGCGAACGCGGATCTTTACGGCAAGAACGGCGTGACCGCGACCGAGATCTTCTCGGGCAAGGCGCCGGCGCCGCCGGAGACCGCGCAGCGGTTCCTGGCCAGACTGTCTCAAGCCACGCACACCGCGGCGAGATCGTCGCCCGCCCCGCAGGCGGAAGTACCCGCAGCGGCTGCGCAAAGCCCGGCCGCACCGGTCGCCGAGGCGCCCCGCACCTACCCGCTGGAGAACCAGAACGCGAACTGACCGAACATCCCATTGACCGGGAGTCTTCGATGAGTGAACAGCCCCCCTTGTCGCGCCGCGGCTTCACTGCAATGTCCGTCGCAGCCGGCCTGACCGCTTCAACCGGTGCGCGCGCAGCCGCGGCCCACGAAATTATCGATGCGGATGTGGAAGTGAAAACCCAGGACGGCACGTGCGACGCGGCGCTCATCCATCCCAAGGGACCAGGCCATTGGCCGGCTGCGATCCTGTTCGTGGATGCGTTCGGATTGCGGCCGACGATGCGCGACATGGCGAAGCGGCTGGCCCAGGATGGCTACACGATTCTCGTGCCGAATCCTTACTACCGCTCTACCAAGGCGCCGGGCTTGCCACCGGGGTTCAATTTCAACAATCAGGCCGACCGACAGAAGCTCGGCGAACTGCGCGCGCCGCTCACCGCAGATGCGGTCGCTCGAGACTCCATCGTCTATACCGCCTTCCTGGACGCGAATGCGCCCGTGAAGAAATCGGCCAAGATGGGCGTATTCGGCTATTGCATGGGCGGCGCGATGACCATGCGCGCAGCCGCGGCGTTGCCGGATCGGGTCGGCGCCGGCGCGTCGTTCCACGGGGGCGGCTTGGTGACCGACAAGCCGGACAGTCCTCACCTGCTCGTGCCGAAAATCAGGGCTCAGTACTATTTTGGCGTTGCCGCGAACGATGATGCGAGTGACCCCCAGGCGAAGACGAAGCTGAAGGAGGCCTTTGCCGACGCCCGTCTGGGCGCGAAAATGGAAGTCTACGACGGTTGCCTGCACGGCTGGTGCGTGAAAGATATGCCGCACACGCCCGACGGCAAGCCGATTTACGACGAACCTCAGGCGGAGCGTGCATGGAACGAGCTCGTGGTTCTTTTCAAACGCGCGGCAGTATGAGGGATATCGCGCGCCGCGCCGCGCGACACCCATTCGCTGCACCGCACCGCGTCCGAGCGGCCGGCATGTTCGTCGAATTCGACCTGAAGTGTTACCCTCGAGCCTCATGACACCTGATTCTGTGGCGACCGATCTGCGTGCTGAAGGCGATTTCAACGTCAGCCAAGTCTGGCTGGATGCGCTCGCCCGTGGCACGTGTGACGAGGAGGCGTTCCTTCGCGCGGTGCAGATGCTCACGCGTCGCTCACCGGAAGCAGCCTGGGACTCGCTGGCCTTGCTCGACCAGTACTTCCGCCGCGGCAAGATCAAGGCGGACGTATTCAAGCGGGTAAAATCACGGCTGGGTAGTCAGCTGCTCGGGCCGGCACTCGATGTCCAGATCAGCGTTCCGCTGAGCCGCCAGGAGAGTCCGCAGGCGCCCCCACCCGCGCCGGCTGCTTCAGCGCCGGCTCCAGTCGCGCGCCCACACAGCGTGACGTCGCCGCTCAACGTGACACCGCGGACGGTGACGCTGCCGCCTTTGCCGGTCTCCACCCCGCTCGCCTCCGCGTCTGCTCCATCGCCCGTCCCCGCGCCGGCTCCGGAGATGGCGCCGCCGCCGCGATCCCCGCCCTCCGCGCGGCGCGGCGCTACGACTGCCGCGTCGAAGCTTGCGGCAGTCGCCCCGAGCGGACGGACGGTGCCGATCGCCGCCGAAAGCACCTCCATCCCGATGCCGAACCCCGCCAATCGGCCGGTGGAGGAGACCGAGCGGATCAGTCCCCGGCAAGTGACCGTAGGTGACGTGTTGCGCGGCCGATACGTGATCAAAAACGTATTGGGTCTCGGCGGCACGGGAACCGTTTTCGAGGCGATCGATCGCTATCGATTGGATTTACCGGACTCCGGGCAACGCGTGGCCGTCAAAGTCCTGCACACCGATGCCAACAAGCAATCCGCCGTGCTGACTGATCTGCGCCGAGAGTTTCAGCTGCTGCAATCGCTGTCGCATCCGAACATCGTCCGCGCACACGAATATGACCGGGACGGCGACATCGCGTTCTTCACCATGGAATATCTCGGCGGGCTCTCGCTCGAGAGCGTGCTCTCCGCGCACCGCGGCGTGGCTCTGGAGCGCGCCCACGCGCTGATCATCATCCGCGACGTCGCCGCTGCGCTCGAACATGCGCACTCCCGCGGCGTGGTGCACGGTGACTTGAACCCCGGGAACATCTTCATCACCAATGACGGCGAGATTCGCGTGCTGGATTTCGGCGCCGCGCACACGCCGAGCCAGACTCCCTCCATCGTGGAAGGCGATTGGGATCCGACCGCCTACGCGACCCCGCACTATGCGAGCTGCCAGTTGCTCGACGGAGAGCGGGCGGATGTCCGCGACGACACCTATGCCCTAGCCTGCGTTCTTTACGTGCTGCTCGCCGGCAAACGTCCGTTCGGTGAACTGAACGCCGCGCAGGCTCGGGGCCAGCGGCTGAAGCCGCGCCGGCCCGCCGGCCTCACCGGCAAGCAGTGGCACGCGCTTCGAAGCGCCCTTGCGTTCGATCGGCAACGTCGCCCGGCCGAGATCGCCGGTTGGCTCGAACCATTCGGGCTGCCCAAGCCTGAGGCCAGATTGCCGGCATTGCTCGCCCTGTTGAAGACCGCGCCGCCCCGATCACGCGGCAGCCGCGCCGCTGCGCTGATCGTCGTGGTGGCGGCGGCCGTTGCGGCAGCCGGATGGTGGGCGATCGGGCACGAGGAATTGGTATCGCAGACCGCGGGAGAAGCGGGCGGCGGCCTGATGGATGCGCTCGCGAGCGCCGATGCCGCGTTGGCGCGGCTGTGGCAAGAAGGCCGGGACGCCCTCTCGAGTGCTCCTGCCGAGCAGCCACCCACCGCTCCTCCGAAGGAGTCGAGCGGCGTAACCGTCCCCGAGGGGGGACCTTCGGCTGCGATACCCGCCGAAGAGTCCTCGACCCCGGCGAAGCCCTCGGTCTCCGGGAGCGCGCCTGCGGTGCGCCTTGCCCCGCCTCGTACAGCCGTGCCCGGAGCCGCCTCTTCCGCGGCGGCTCTGCCACCCCGCTCCTCTGCGGCTGCTCAGCCGCCGCGCACGCGGATCGAGCTGACCGCCGACTCCGTGGATGTTGCACCGACGGATCCGGCAGCTCACGTCATCGTCAAACGCACGGGCAATTTGCGAGCCGACGCCAGCTTCACGTGGTGGACCGAATCGGGAACCGCAAAGCCGGGAAAGGACTTCATGGACGTGAAGACGCATGAGGAGCACTTCGAAGCCGGCAAGGCGGCGGCCGATCTATTCGTGCCGGTGGTCGCGGACCCTACGCGCAAGGAGTCCAAGAGCTTCTACATCGTGATCAACGATCCGAGCGACGGCGCTTCTCTGGGGAAGCGAACTCTCACCATGGTGACCATCCCGCCGTCGGAGTGAGTTCGGGAGGCGACCGGCTACTCGGCTTCCGCCGGTGCGAAAAAAACCAGCACCTCGAGATCCTCTTCGATTTGGTAGAAGCGATGCTCGACGCTCGCAGCCACGAAAACCAGGGTGCCTGGACCGATTGACCGATCCTCCGTTCCCGCACGCATGCGGGCTTTTCCCCGAACGACGTAATACAACTCGTCCTGCCTGTGAGGCAGTTGACCGTCCCTGCTGCCGGCCGGCAGTGCGTACAGGCCCGCACTCATGGAAGATACTCTCAGGAACTCGAGATACGGTGTGCCGCGCAGCGCCCGATCGGCGGCCACGTCGGCAAGCTCGACGAACCCTACGCCGTCACGCACCATCGTTTGCCTCGTCGGTCCGCAATGAGGCCATGCTCTGTAATACCCCGTCGCGGCGAATCAGCCCGTGAAAAAGCGCGGCGCTCGAATGCGCGAGAAACGTCGCGAATAGAAGAAAGGCCAGGAACGTGTGCGCATGCCTGAGCAAGGCATAAACCGTTGCGTTCTGCGGCAGAACCGGCGGAAGCTGCAACGGCCCGAAGATGGCGACTGGGTAGGGCGCCGCGGAAAGCATGGCCCAACCGATGAGCGGCATGAGGAACATCAGTCCGTAGAGCAGGTGATGCGAGCCTGTCGCCGCGCGCTGTTGCCATGCCGGCAGATCGTCGGGAA
>Ga0187863_10000582_pt1 | contig 30892 bp, 30 predicted proteins | sample June2016WEW_11_1_FD_132975 | JGI IMG/M metagenome (GOLD analysis project Ga0187863, IMG submission 132975) | Peatland microbial communities from SPRUCE experiment site at the Marcell Experimental Forest, Minnesota, USA - June2016WEW_11_10 | ecosystem: Environmental > Terrestrial > Soil >...
CGCCGGCATCGCGGTTGATTGCGATAATTACATCCGAGTCCTGCATCCCGACGAGGTGCTGAATTGCCCCGCTGATACCGCAGGCGAAATATATCTTCGGACGGACGGTTTTGCCGGTTTGTCCCACCTGGCGCTCTACCGGCAGCCAGCCGGCCTCGATGGTCGCCCGGGAACCGCCCACCACGCCGCCGAGCTCATCGGCCAGCGCCTGTAAAATCTTGAAATTTTCTTTGCCCAGCATGCCGCGTCCGCCGGAAACGATCACATCGGCGCCGGCAATATCCACGTCACCCGCGCCCTTGCGGTCGTCGATTACTTCCAGCACTTTGACCAGGATATCTTTTTCCGACAATGGCAATGACTCAGTGACAATCTGGCCTTTGCAGGCGTTGTCCCGGACCGGCATCGGCATCACATGCGGCCGGACAGTAGACATCTGAGGCCGGGTGCGTTCCGTTTTAATCGTCGCCATGATATTGCCGCCGAAAGCGGGACGTGTTTGCATTAATAGCCCGTTTTCGTCGATGGTCAATCCGGTACAGTCGGCGGTTAACCCTGTCGCCAGTTCGGTAGCCACCGCGCCCGCCAGATCCCGGCCCAGCCCGGTCGCGCCCACCAGTACAATCTCCGGTTTGTATTTATTAATCAGGTAGACGACCGCTCTCTGGTAAGGTTCCGTACGGTAATGCGTAAACGTCGGGGAATCGATTAAATAGGCCCTGGTAGCGCCGTAAGCAAACGATTCCTGACACAGATTTGAGACATTATTGCCGATAACGACGGTGCAGAGTTCCACATTGCGGGTTTTCGCCAGCCCGGCACCAACGCCGAGTAATTCCCAGGAGACTTCGGCCGGGACCCCGTCGCTTTGCTCCACAAAAACCCAGACGCCTTTGTATTCTTTTAATTTCGCCGCCAGTTTAGCCTGCGCCTCATCGATTGGTTCAACAGCGGGTGCGGCCGGTTTTTCCGGCTCCTTCTGTTTGGCCAGTTCATCCAGGATTTTCTGTTCTTCCGGCGTGAAGTAGATTTCGATGGCTTCGGCGGGACAAATCCGCAGGCAGCGGCGGCAGCCGGTGCACTTCGCTAAATCGATGACAGGTTCGCCCCTGTCGTTCATTTCAACGGCGTCTGCCTTGCACTCACTCTGGCAGCGTGCGCCGCAGGCGATGCACTTCCCCGGCTTTAAGCGGGCATGCCCGAGGGGACGCTTAACTTTTTTCTTTTCTTCTTCCGCCATCGCCGTTCTCTATTTCCAAATCATAATGAAATGATGTCTTTACCGATCAATTTATCCACCAGCAGGTTGGCGGTTTCGGCGGGCTTGTTCACGCCGTCGCCGATAATTTCGCCTTTAGCACGTTCCGGGGAGAAGATGCGCCGCACCTGTGTCGGAGAGCCTTTCAGGCCGATGGTGTTTTCGTCCAGTTTCAGGACTTTGTTGTCCCAGACGGTGACTTCGGCCGTTTCCGCCGCCAGGCGCTTGGGGACGGTGGGATAACGCGGATGATTGATTTCCCGGACGACGGTAATCATTACCGGCATGGAAGCTTCGACAATTTCGTGCCGGCCTTCCAGTTTCCGCCGGACCGTCACCTTTTTGGCTTTCAGGTCGACGTTTTGAATCTGGTCGACCAGCGTTAACTGGGCGTATTTCAGGCGGCTGGCGATGCCCGGCCCGACCTGGGCGGTATCGCCGTCAATTGTCTGCTTGCCGCAAACGACAATGGCGACTTCTTCCTGCTGGTTGAGTTTGCTGATGGCTTCGGCCAGCACGCGGCTGGTGGCCAACGTATCCGCTCCGCCGAAAGCCCGGTCGCTGAGCAGCACCGTCTGGTCGGCGCCGACGGCCAACGCTTTTTTCAGCGTGACCACGGTATTCGGCGGCCCCATCGAAATCACGGCAACATGGAAACCGTATTTGTCTTTCAGCCGCAGGCTTTCCTCAAGAGCGTGGGTATCGAAGGGGTTCATGATAAAAGGGACACCCTCTCTGATGAGCGTGCCCGTATTCGGGTCGATTTTAACCTGAGTAGTATCCGGTACCTGTTTGATGCAGGCGACAACTAACACTTTATTCCCATCTCTCTATTCAACATTACCGCATCCGTCAAATTGTCACAACAAACCGATAAAATCGGGCTCAGCAAAAATGACTAATAATTTAGAATATCATCTCTTCAAGAACTTGTCATCTATTGACTTTTTAAATATGTGTCGATATCCGCGGCGGCGCGCTTACCCGCCCCCATCGCGCTGATGACCGTCGCCGCACCGGTAACAATATCGCCGCCGGCCCAGACCTTGTCTTTGACGGTTTTACCGGTGGTCTCATCAGCCACCACGGTGCCGTGACTGGTCGTTTTTAAACCCTCGGTCGTGGCCGCAATTAACGGATTCGGCGTCGTGCCTAAAGCTACGACTACCGTATCGATATTCATCACGAACTCGCTGCCTTTTTTGGCAATGGGACGGCGCCGTCCGCTGGCATCCGGTTCGCCCAGTTCCATCTGGATGCATTCCATGCCGGTGACCCAGCCTTTACCGTCATCCAGAAATTTGCTGGGGTTGGTCAGGAATTTGAAAATAATGCCCTCTTCCATCGCGTTTTCCACTTCTTCTCGGCGGGCGGGTAATTCCGCTTCCGAACGCCGATACACGATGTAGACCTGTTCGGCGCCCAGGCGCAGCGCACAGCGGGCGGCATCCATGGCGACATTGCCGCCGCCGATAACAGCCACTTTTTTACCCACTTTCAAAGGAGTATCGTAATCCGGGAAGAGATAGGCTTTCATCAGGTTGGTGCGGGTCAGCCATTCGTTCGCGGAATAAATCCCGTTGGCATTTTCGCCGGGGATATTCAGGAACATCGGCAGACCGGCGCCGGTGCCGAGAAAAACGGCATCGTAGCCTTCGGCCAGTATTTCATCGATGGTATCGCACTTGCCGATGACCGCGTCCAGCGCCAGTTCCACACCCAGCGATTTCACAAAATTAATTTCGTTCTGTACGATTTCTTTGGGCAGTCTGAATTCGGGGATGCCGTACATCAAAACGCCGCCGCCGACATGCAGGGCTTCGAAGATGGTCACAGCATGCCCTTTCTTCGCCAGTTCGGCGGCTACGGTCAGTCCGGAAGGCCCCGAACCAATCACCGCGACTTTCTTGCCGGTCGGCGGGGGTAACGGCGCGCCCGGCGGCATCGCCACTTGATTTTCGCGCTCCCAGTCCGCCACATAGCGTTCCAGCCGCCCGATGGCCACCGGGGCTTTTTGCTTCAGTAAGGTGCACTGTTCTTCGCACTGTGATTCCTGCGGACAGACGCGCCCGCAGATACCCGGCAGCGCATTTTTACTTTTTAAAACGGTGACGGCTTCGGCCATTTTGCCTTCCCGCACCGCCTTGATAAATTCCGGAATATCGATATTGACCGGGCAGCCCGCCACACAGGGGCGTTTGGGACATTGGATGCAGCGGCCGGCTTCTTCGGCGGCCATCGCCGGGGTATAGCCGAGCGCCACTTCTTTGAAATTTTTCGCGCGCGCCGCCGCTTCCTGCCGCGGCATCTGGACCCGGTTGAGATTCAATTTAGCGATGGTAATCCTCCATGTTTCAAACTAGGAATGTTTGCCGCAGCGGCACTGCCAACTTTCCAATGCCTGTTTTTCTTCTTCAAGGTAAGTGCGCTGCCTTGCAGCCAGCAAATCCCAGTCCACCTGGTGAGCATCGAAATCCGGGCCGTCGACGCAGGCAAATTTAGTTTGTCCGCCGACCACGACGCGGCAGCACCCGCACATGCCGGTGCCGTCCACCATCACCGGGTTCAGGCTGACGATTGTCTTCACACCGAAAGGCTGCGTGGTTTTGGCGCAGAATTTCATCATGATGCTCGGCCCGATGGCCACAACCAAGCCGATTTTCTCGACGCTTTCCAAAATTTCTTTCAATGGTTCGGTGACCAGGCCTTTGCGGCCATAAGTGCCGTCATCCGTAGTTACGATTAATTTATCGCTGACGCTGCGCAGTTCTTCTTCCCAGAAAATCAGTTCTCTGTTGCGCGCGCCGAGGATGGAAATAACCTTGTTTCCCGCCTGTTTCATCGCCCGGGCAATCGGCATTACCGGCGCCACGGCAAAACCGCCGGCGACACAAACCACCGTGCCGTAGTTTTCAATGTGGGTCGGTAAACCGAGCGGTCCGGTCAGGCTCATAATCGAATCGCCGGTCTGCAGCAGGCCCAACTCGCGGGTGGTCTTGCCGACTTCCATAAAAACGATGGTAACAGTGCCGGCCCGGGCATCGCTGTCGGCGATGGTCAGGGGAATACGCTCCCCTTTTTCATCCTTGGTGAGAACCACGAACTGCCCGGCTTTGGCTTTATGCGCGATACGCGGCGCATCGAATTTGAACAGATGGATATTGGGAACCAGCGTTTTGGCGACGAGTATTTTATACAGTTTCTTTACCCCGAAATCCGGCCAGGCTGCCCATCCTCTTCCCTGCCGCTCCCGCATTGACCGGAAACTTCAATTGTTATTATTCAGTATTTCAAATCCGGCGTCAAGTAATTGCCGTTGACAACACCGGGGAAGGCATTTAATGTTGAACATCTGGCCGGGCTCGCTGAGCTTGATTTTATCCTGATTTGATAAGGCCAACGGCCTTATATTTATCCTCAGCCGTAGCGGTGTGTACCACAGGAACCATCAGCGGACTTGCTGTTAAAAGACGAAACAACCCGTTTCGGATTATCCTCGCCGCATTTCGGGCACTTTACTTTGTTCTCGTCCCCGCCGGAACGCAGGAAATATTCAAATTTTCTGCCGCATTGCTGACATTCGTATTCGTAAATCGGCATTTTCATCTACCTCCATTCATTAGCTTTAGCATATAATAGATGGCAGATTAGAGATACGACTTTTATCGCACAAAAGGATGAAACAATTGTCGGCAGAAAGACCCAATCCCGAACGTGTGCCGGTTGCGGCGGTGAAAGCGCACAATTACAACCTGGAGGAGCTAATTCCCGCTGTGAGAAAGGGCCTGGAATTAATCGGCGGCCTGGACACGATTGTGCAGCCGAGCAGCAAAGTTTTTATCAAAATCAATCACCTTTCGCCGCCGTCTCCGCCCGAAAGAGGCATTGTGACGCACCCGGTTTTTACTGAAGCGGTCATCGCATTGCTCAAAGAAATCAGCGCGGATATTACCGTGAGCGATGATATTGAAGAATGGGAGGGGAACGGTTTTGCCGTCTCCGCATACAGGGCGATGTGCGCGAGGCAGGGAGTGAAACTGGTCAACCTGCGGGAAGGCGGCTTCATCGAGCAGCCGTGCGGCGGTAAAATCCTGAAAAACCTGTATATCTCGAAAATAGTCCGGGAGGCGGATGTTATCATCAACCTGCCCAAGTTTAAAACCCACTCGCTGACCGTTTTTACCGGCGGCATCAAAAATATGTACGGCATCATCCCTGCCGGTTTGCGGCGTAAGTTCCACGGCCGGTATTTGCGGTCGGAGGATTTTTGCCGGATGCTGGTGGATATCTATGCAATGGCAAAGCCGCAATTGACGATTATCGACGCCATCATGGCAATGGAAGGGGAAGGCCCCGGCTCGGGGAAAATGAAGGACCTGGGGTTAATTCTGGCCAGCCGCGATGCGGTGGCGCTGGACGCCGTCTGCGGCGGAATCATCGGGTTGCAGCCCGTGGATATATTGACCACTCGCTATGCGGGCGAAAGAGGTTTGGGTATCAGCCAACTTAGCAGCATTGATGTAATCGGTGAAAAATTTGAAGATTTAGTGACCAAAGATTTCAAGCTGCCCGCGACATTCGCCCGCACGGCGATAAACCGCGCGCCGCGCGGGCCGGTGAAATATATCCTGGAGCAAATATCGCCGCGGCCGCGGGTGAAAAAGAAAAACTGTACCGCCTGCGGCAAATGCGTCAAAGCCTGCCCTGCCGGCGCCGCCCGGATGGCCGGAAAAACCTCGGTTATCGATGCTAAACTGTGCATCCGCTGCATGTGCTGCCACGAGGTCTGCCGTTACGACGCGATTTATCCCGGCCGTCCGTTTTTCGGCGCGGCGATATACGGCGTGCTGCGCGCCGCGCGCCGGATGTAACGTTTTTCGTTAAAATATGGAGTAGCCGGAACCGCAGGAAATGGTGTGGGAATAATTCAAAAGGCTGAGTTCAATCTTACATTTCCCCCAGTCCATGTTGAATGGCGAGAATGGCAACCTGCGTACGGTCGGAGACGCCGAGCTTATCCACAATCGAACTGACATGATTCCGCACAGTGCCCTCGGAAAGAAACAACTTTTTAGAAATATCTTCGTTGCTCAACCCTTTCGCCAGCAGCTGCAGCACTTCGATTTCGCGCGGCGTCAATTTGCCGGTAATCAAACTGGACGGTTTCTTTTTATTGCCGGAAATCTCCCCCATGATTTTCCCCGCAACCGCCGGGTCAAGATAATTATTACCGGCGACTGTGCCCCGGACCGCTTTAAGGACCTCTTCACGCGGCGCATCTTTGAGTAAATACCCGGATGCTCCGGCGCGGACGGCGTCAAACACCCAGTCATCTGTGCCGTAAGTGGTTAATACCAGGACTTTTACCGCCGGGAACTTTGCTTTGATTTCCCGGGTGGCATCAACGCCGTTCATTACGGGCATTTTCAAATCCATCAGCACCAGATCCGGCTGATTATGCGCGGCCATTTCGATTGCTTCCGCCCCGTTGGCGGCAACCCCGATAATTTCGATATCGGTTTCCAGCTTCAGCAGCAGTGTCAACCCGTCCCGGACAATATCCTGGTCGTCGCAGATAATAATTCTCATCAACATCAATTCCTGCTAAGAATCAATTTTACCGTAGTGCCGGACCCCGGCTCACTCTTTATCTCCAGTTCCCCGTTAACGACCTGAGCCCGTTCTTTCATCCCCTGCAAACCGAAATGTTTTTCATCGTTTATTTTGCTGATATCAAAACCGGCGCCGTCATCCTTTATGGTGAGTGTTCCATTGCTTTCGGTAAATTCCAGTTTGACTGTTAACCGCTGCGCCCGGGCGTGCTGCATCACATTGGTAATTGCTTCCTGTGCCACGCGGAACAGGCATTGTTCTACTTCCGGCGATAAAACCGGTGCAGTATCCGGCAAAACAACGTCCAATTTCAAGCCGGTATGTGCTGCGGTTGCTTCAACCATCTGCCGGATGGCCGGGACTAACCCTGATTCTTCCAAAGGTTTGGCACGCAGGGCCATCAGCACCCTCCTGGTTTCTTCCAGCCCGGAACGGGTGGCGGCTAAGGAAATATCCAATCTTTTCCTGGCGGTGGCAGGGTCGACGTCCCAGTAAGCCTTCATAGCTTCCAGCTGCACGGATAAGCCGCTGAGAGTATGCGACAGGGTATCATGCAATTCCTGGGCGATGCGGCTACGCTCTTTGCTGGCGGCTAAATCCTCCAAGGTTTGGGTATAGTGGGTCAGTTTCAGATTGGCTTCTGCCAGTGAACGCTGCTGTTGTCGCAGCCAGCCGACCATGACACCGATAAAAAAGCCTACCACCAGAAAAGTAAAAGTCTGTGCTATGACGGCGAGGAATGCGGCATTCAGTGCCGGGTTATTTCTGGGCACGGCGGATACAATTATAACAACATTAGCCGCGGTCACGCTCAGAATAAAAATTAAAATATGCTGCCATTTGTATTGCCAGGCGGTGAGCAGGAGGGCAATCAGCAGAAACGGAACGGAATGGGATAACAACGACTCCGGGGTGGGCAGCGGTTTCTGGAATAGAAACCGGACGGCAATCTGATTGGCAACAACGGGCAGCGCAACCATCAGGCAGATAATCAACGGTAAAAATGCTTTTTTTAATCTGTTTTGCAGCCGCGGCAGGAAAGCGATGGCGAGAAAAAACAGCGCAATAATAAAATCGGCAAAATAGCAGAACCTTTCCACCGGCCCGATAGATTTGAGCGTGTAGTCGATTAACGCGGACAGCGCAAAATAAACCAGCCAGATAACGACAGCCGCGCGGAGCAACTTCACAACATCATTGTTTTGCTGCATGGACGTATTATATTCCATACCAACTTTCTTTTAAATCCGCAAAATGCATTTTCACCCATGCAAATTGCACGATATTACGTGTAAAAATCATGCCGGTAAGGTGTAAATCATGATAAATTCACTTTTCAACCGTTTCCGGCGGGAATAAACTGAACACAAAGCAGATAAAAATAGATTTACACCGGGTACTGAAAGACGATTAAGGAGGCAGCGATGAAAAAGATTTTTAGTCTCATCATCGGATTACTTTTAATGTTAACGATTTTATTACCGGCATGCAGCCAATACCGCGCCGCGCAGGTCGATCCTGCGGCGACGACCACAGTGGTCACAACTCCGGCAGACATTGCTGCTGCCGCGGTTACAACTGAGACGACAACCTCCGCCGCCGCAGATGGAGATAGTCCTCAATATTCCCTGGCACAGGCGATGAGCGACAACGCGCAACTTTCGACGATTGCGTTCGATGGGCTGGCTTTCATTACCGGCAGCGCCGGAGCTGATACTTTTTTCCCGCCCGGCAAAGTTGCGGATTTCTTCGGGTTTCAATATATGCGTGATGTGGATGTATCCGGCTACGGTCATAATACCCTGTTTCTGACGCGTGTGGCCGATAACGTGCTATACATTTTGAATGACGACCAGAAAGCCCAGCTGGTGGCCCTGGCCGAAGAACAGGCGCCGCTCTATGTCGATTTTGCCTATAACCGTTTGCCGCTGACAACTGCTTTCCGCCTCAATCTGGAAGGGGATATCCCGGACGGTTCCACCGGCCTGAACACGCAGGACGTTGCCCGGTACACTTCCGACCTTTATGAAACCGATGCAGATTTAAGCTACCATCGGGCTGTGGTGGTCGGCGCGATCATCAACTCGTTCACCGACGACCAGAAAGCCTATCTGGCAAAAATGCAGTTCGACGATTATTTGACATGGCCGGATGTCGCAGAAGACCAAACCTTGAAGCAAAGCCTGAATAACAGCCAATATACCGCATTAATGACCTATGCCAGCGAGCTGTTCTCGTGGTATAAAGGCGGGTTGGATGCCGACGTTTATTTTTGCCCCGAACGGCACGGAACATATTTCGGTAGTTTTTATCTGAAAGATTATCCGGCGGTGGGCAACGACGATTATTTTATTAGTACTACCGAGACCGGTGACAGTGGCCAGGCTTTACTCAATGTTTTGAATCCGGACCAGCAGGCATTGATTACCGGCATTATTGATGAGCAGCGCCCGATGCTGCAGGAAATCGCTCAGATAAGAACCGAGGTCTGTACCGAGTTGCGCAAGGCTATGACGGGGGGCACAATTGATGAAGAATTGGTATATACTCTGATTGAACGCTACGGAGAGCTGGATGGAGAAATGTCGGCACTTTATGCCACCCGGTTTGCTCAGGTTAACAGCACTTTGACGGATGCGCAGCGGGCGGCATTGGTGCAGCTGCGGAATCTGACCGTTGTCCCGCAGGGCGTCTACCTTTTTTCAAATCCGGTTGCTGCGCCGCAAATCCCGAATACCGACTTTTTGTTTGGCGTAGGCAGTTTCCCGGATAATGCCGGACAATTGACGGCGCCTGCAAGTTTCGCCGATACCAGTGTCCCACAACCTTAATACCATAAGTGAGGACGGAAAATCAGATGTTAAAGAAAAATAAAATAAAGATGTTAACAGGCATTTTTGAATTAGGGCTGATTGCCTCACTGCTGGCAGCCTGCACTGCCGTCAGTTTACCGGCGGCCGCAACGTCAACATCTGAAACAACTTCAACATTGACGTCTTTAACGACAGCCGCATTATCAACCGGTTCTTTAACAACAACGACATCATCTTTAACAGCGACAACACCATTAATCAACACGACTATCAGTACTACCACATTTTTAAACACAACGACGGCTGCGGCTGGCACTACCGCAATAACGACCACAGCTGCGGCGAACGCACCTGAATCCAACATGGTGCAAATCCCCGGCGGGACGTTTGCGATGGGGGACCACTACGGGTATGTCGACCCGCAGCACCCAAGTGATGAGCTGCCGCTCCATAATGTTACCGTCAGCACTTTTTTGATGGACAAGTTTGATATTACTGTCCAGGAATATTGTACCTACTTGAATTCGGCAATGTCGCAGGGTTTAATCACGGTGGCCGGCGGGTCTTACAGCATCACCGGCGGCGCCCAGAGTTCGGTTAATGTTACCGACGGACTGGTTTACCTTACCGGCGGTAAAGACGTCCTCTTTTTGACCGGCGCGGCTTATCAAAATGCGGTAATCGGCTGGGACGGGAAAAATTTTTCAATCCTCGATAACCGCAATAATGACCCGGTTACCGGCGTCACCTGGGACGGCGCAGCGGCTTATTGCAACTGGTTGAGTTTACAGGACGGCTATCAACCCTGTTACGATACCGCTACCTGGAACTGCGATTTTACCAAAAACGGCTACCGCCTGCCTACCGAGGCGGAATGGGAATACGCTGCCCGCGGCGGGCAATACAATCCGTATTATATTTATCCCTGGGGCAACGATGCCGACCGGACCAAAGCCAACTGGCCAAATTCCGGGGACCCCTATGAGACAGGGCCGCTGCCGTGGACGACGCCGGTCGGGTTTTTTAACGGGCAGCTGCAGCTCAAATCGGATTTCAACTGGCCGGGCAGTCAAACCAGCTATCAAACATCGAACGGCGCCAACGGCTACGGTTTGTTCGATATGGCAGGCGATGTCTGGCAATACTGCAACGACTGGTATCAGCAGAATTATTACAGTGTCAGTCCGTCTGTAAATCCCAGCGGTCCGACGATGGCGCAGGCCAGCCCGATGCCGGACGGCAAGGTTTATCATGTGCTGCGCGGCGGTAACTGGTATAACGGCGAGCCGGACCCCGCTAACCCGGCCGTGGATAACGGCCATTCCCGCGTTTCCAACCGCGATCCGGCCTATTATCTCGGGCAGGATGAATATCAATATTGCGAAGTAGGTTTCAGAATTGTCCGGAACAGCCCATCCAAATAATATCGTGATTATAAACCGGAGGTCTTAAATGAAAAAATCAGTATCTTTATTTATATCAATTATTTTCTTATCCATAGTTCTGGCCGGTTGCGGCACGACATCTTTAACATCCGGTACACAACCGGTTATTACACAATCGGCAGCAACAACTTCGCTGTCGGAAACGACATCTACTACTGCAACGGCGTTAACGACGACAATTCCGACTTCGATTATTACGCAAATCACGCAAACCACCGGAGCATCAGCTGCGTCTACCACAACCACGCCCCTGGCAATTATTACAACACCCGCATCAACATCCACCTCCACGGTGACCACTTCCGCTGCAACGGTAACACCCGTAACCACCGTCCCCGGCCAGACCGTCGGGCTTTTTATCAACACTCCGCAGGCTTATGTCGGCTACACTTTAATTGCGCCAAAACAGTCATTTGATACTTATCTGATTAATAATCTGGGGCAGGTAGTGCATTCCTGGACGGCCAGCAAGTACCCGCCGGGGCAGTCCGCTTATCTGCTGCCCAACGGTAATTTAATCCGCGCCTGTTCGCTGAAAAATCCGGATATTAATACCGGCGGCGGGGAAGGTGGCAGAATCGAGGAGTACGACTGGAATGACAATCTGGTCTGGTCGCTGGATTATTCGACTGACCAGTACATGCAGCACCACGATTTCTGTGTGCTGCCTGACGGCGATATTCTGATGCTGGTAGTGGAAAAGAAAACCTATGCCCAGGCAGTTGCAGCAGGGTTTAACCCGAGTTTAATTCAGGCTGTTCAAACTCAAGGTTATATACTGCCCGATTCGATTGTCGAGATTCAGCCCACTTATCCTTCGGGCGGCACTGTCGTCTGGAGCTGGCATGTCTGGGACCATCTGATTCAGAACTATTCCTCATCTGAGGCTAATTATGGGAATCCGGCATTGCATCCGGAGTTAATCGACCCGAACGGGGGCGGCAACCAGATTCCCGTTTTCTGGAACCACATGAACTCAATCACTTATAACGCGACTTTGGACCAGATTATGGTCAGCGTACGCGGCAACAGTGAAATCTGGATTATCGACCACAGTACAACGACTGTTCAGGCAGCGGGGCATGCCGGCGGCAAGTATGGAAAAGGCGGCGACCTGCTCTACCGCTGGGGAGACCCCTCACAATACGGCACCGGCACGCAAACCGGTGAAACCCTGTTCCAGCAGCATGATGCAATGTGGATCGATGCCGGCTTACCCGGCGCCGGGGATATCCTTGTTTTCAACAACGGCGAAGGCCGGAACTACACTTCAGTAGATGAATTTACGCCGCCGGTGGATGCGAATGGGAATTATACTTTGACGGCAGGAAAAGCTTACGGCCCGACAGGTGCTAACTGGACATATTCAGCTTCACCGCCGGCTTCTTTTTACTGTCCCGATATCGGCGGGGCGCAGCGCCTGCCGAACGGCGACACGCTGATTTGCGACGGCATTAACGGCACACTTTTCGAAGTTACCACCGGCGGGCAAATTGTCTGGGAATACGTTAATCCGGTCATCAACACCGGGCCTTTAAGCAGCACCGCGGTAATACCGCCGGACCCGACCCACGCCGGGCAATATCTGAACGAAATATTCAGGGTTACCCGCTACGCGCCGGATTATGCCGGTCTGGCAGGTAAGGATTTAGCCGCCACCGGGACGCTGGTGAAATAAAAGGCGTATTTATTGTTTCCGAACCTCAGTGAATGCGGCACTAAATGACCGTATTTGAAATCGGAAAATGTCACACATTTGTAACCTTTTAAACGTGAACGATATAACTTTGTCACTATCTCTCTGTAATAATAACAATGCACCATCGCCACCGTAAAAATAATGTTGTTATGCCAGGGGGAAAATGTGGTGAAACGTATTAAAGGAGCGAATCAGCCAGCTTTTACGTTTGGTTTATTAACTTTAATATTGCTGATTCCATTAATCGCAGCGGACGCAGCACCCTCTGTTCTAGATGCACCTTTGCTTAATTCCGACAACATTAATCAAAATGTTTCCCCGTTACCGGCATCGTCCAGACTGGGCACCAATTTGCTGCTGGGGCGGCCGGGCACTATGGCATACGATGAGCAACTCGGCATGACTTTCACCCAGGATTCCGGTTCGCTGGCTTATACGGTGACGGCCGTGGCGCAAAAGGGTACGGATAACTACGGTCCAGCCTATTTATTGAACGGCCTGGGAAATACCGGTTACTGGTATCAGGTGGGGTTATCTTACAACTGGGACCCGGGTATTGCCACCGGCTTCCAACTGGCCTATTCTGTTTTCGACCCTTCCGGTAACCTGGTTTTACCCACCACCAACGGCGCCGGGCTGGCGGCGATTTCTCCGGTAAATCCGGGGGATTCGGTATTGCTCAGCTTAACTTTCTCAAATGGCAATGTAATTATGCAGGGCACCGACCGGAATACCGGCGCACAAGCCCAGGAAACGTATACCGCTGCAGGAGCAAACACTTTCTCCGGCGTTACTTCGGCGCCGAGCAATGCGCAGGGCTTTTTCTCCGGCCTGATGACCGAATGGTACCACTCCTCACTGTACACCGGCAGCGAGCAGGGGGTAATCTACACTACCCAGGGCGCGCCAATTACATCCGCCTGGTTATGGATGGATGAATTTGCGGTTTCATCCAGGGGCATCGGGAGCACCGTGTTCAGCAATTTCACCAATACCCCGGTCACCTTTACTGCCCCATCCCCGATGCAGACACTTTCTTCAAACGGAGCGCTGGTGTCCGCGAACGCCACGCAATTTATCACCGGCCAATTAGCGGCAAGCGTCCAGATTACCTTCAGTTATGCCGTCGCGGGGGGCGCGGGTAATGCAAATGCACCGGTGTTGACTTACATTACCGAAGGTGCGGTAAAAACCGTAGCGCTAACCCAATCCGGCCAAACTTTTTCCGTTGATAGCGGCGCTGCCTGGAGCGTGACCGGCCAACTGCCGTCATCAACCACGACGGAAAGATGGATAACCGGCCAGGCGACCACAGGCACGGCTTCTGCCGCGCAGACAATAAACTTTATTTATTCTCACCAGTACTATGTCACGGTTACCCCGGCTCCTGATACCGGTGGCAGCCTTTCCACCGTCAGCGGCTGGTTTGATGCAGGGACGGCGTTCCAATCTACGGCATCCGCGGATTCCGGATGGCAATTCGAAAGTTGGAGCGGGGCCGGCGATGGCTCGTATTCGGGGAATAGCAATACGGCGTCAGCGGTGGTAAACGCGCCGCTGACGGAAACTGCGGCATTCTACCCGGGCCTGACAATTAACACATCCAGTAACCTGTTTGTCCGGTATTCCTGGGATGGAGCAAAAGGTGCAGTCGGTGCGGATACTACCGGAACAATTTACGCACCGCCAGGGACAGCAATTCAACTTAATGCCAGACCAACACTGTTTATCTATGCGTTTAAAGGATGGACCGGGGCAGCGACGGGTAAAAGCAGTAATCTGTCAATAGTCTTGACCGGACCGCAAAATATATCTACCGGTTCATCGGTTGATTATCTGAACATCGGAATAATGTGTGCTGTGGTAATTTTAATCATCGCGGCAATAATTATTATCGTCACCCGCCGGAATAAGAAAATTGCCGTTACAGCATCTGAAGATAAATCCGGCACGGAATAAAGAAATCAAACAAGATTGGGGCGGATTTTTATTTTTCCAGCATATCCTTCATTGGAGCCCAGTAATAATCCCGCCAGCCCTGCGAAATATCGTCGTATTGCTTTGCCGGGACGCCGGTCTGGATGAACGAAAGCCGGGTGCCGCCGGGGATTTCCTTGAAGGTGAAAGAGGCTTGCGAATAATGGCCTTCCGGCCAGTCGCTGGCGCGCCAGCTTTGCACAATTTTAACATCCGGCACCAGCTCAAGATTCGCGCCCTCGCTATAACCATCAAAAACGGAGAATTTACCCCCTACTTTCCGGCTGATGACCGCTTTATCACCCGTAAATCTGGCGTGCTTTTTGGAATCCATCAACGCCTCATAAATCTCATGGGGTGGGGCCTTAAAGGTGATTGTTTGCCTGACGGTCTTAGTTTCCATTGCACAACTCCGGCTTCATCATTTGATTTTTTCGATGCTAGCGAAAAGTGGAAATGATGTTATTAAAAATTATCGGCAACATTATTATAGCGTACGGAACAAAAATAAAAACGAAGGCCGAGCGGCCGAATCCCGGGAACCCGGAGCGGTTGTAAAAGGCGCGCGCCAGGCTGGCTAACAGTATCAGCGATGATATTACGACGATATCGATTACCAGTAATTCTGAGAAACCGCCCACGGTCAAGGCCCACCTGGCCAGCGGACCGAATTCATATACCTGATGACTGTAATTGAAGTGGAGCGCCGCAAATGTGCTGGTATAATCCATTGCGGCCAAAATACAAACAAACTGTATCAGCTTCGATTCCGGCCAGGGCCATATTAGCCGTGATACTTTTTCAATCGGCTGGTCGAGTTTCCGGTCCCTTTCATTGGCCCGTTTAACTCTGCTTTTTAACGATTCGATCAGTTTTTGCACTTTATCCCAGACCCGCTCAATGCAATATTTTATTTTATTTCAGACAGCAGCCGGGTAGTTTTTCCCTAGTATTATAAAAGAAATTTATCCGGAATATCCAATTATTTTTCATATTCGATACGAAAGTACTATACGGATTAGGCAAAAGACGGATGGATTTGAATTGCCATTTCAAGGATAATGGTTCGAGTAGTATCAATACTTCTCACCGCAAAGGACAGAAAATATGCCAATCGAAATCAACGGCAAAACTTATTACCGGACTGCTGAAATCTGCGCGAAAACAGGCATCAGCCGGGCGACACTGTTCCGCTGGCTGAAAGCCGGCGTACTGAAAAAGACATACCGGGACCGGCGCGGCTGGCGCATGTTTACGGAGAGCGACCTGGAAACGATGCGGGCTGAAGCTGATATGATAAAAGTAGACGATAATCCGGAAAAAATAGGCACCGTGGAACAGCCGCAGCGATAGTTCCGGAATTAATTCGGGTTGCTGAGCGCCCGGTGATACCAATAAAGCAGCCTGCAATTCAGTTCCACCACATTGGCCTTAGTGTCGTAAGACTCGCTCGTCCCCATCGGCCGTGTCAGGATATCGTCGAATAAAGCCTGCGGAAAAACAGCTCTCAGTTTGGTCACAATGCTGTTTAAATTAGCCGCTGACGAAGGTGCAATCTCTGCCCCGAGAACCGAGTAATTAAAGTAATTCTCAAAAATTTCAACCCGCGGCTGCACTGAATCCCGGTCGTAAATTCTGACAAAATACCCTGTTTCTCCTGAATTTGTTTTGCTTGTTTCTTTGACTTTACTCCAGATAGGGATACCGCCGGTCACCAGCGTGGCGGTGAGATTGAATTTCAACCTGGTCGTCGTTACAGGTTTATCGGAGGAGACCTGGTACTTCCCCTTGATAATCAGAAATACGTCTTTGGTTTCCAGTTTGAGCAGACGGTTGGTATTGTCGCGGAAGACGGCTGCTTGCTCCTCAAATTCAACGCTGCGCGCATTAAATCCGTTTGCAGAAAACTGATTCAGCTCAATGTCACTCACCGCTAATGCTACCAGTCCCAGTGTTTTTAATTGCCGGGCGGCTGTTTCGGCGGCGGCAACAGAAGAATAATGGGCAATCAGTTTCGGCAATTTCCCGGATAAAAGCATGCGCGTCTCGTAAGGGTCTTTTTGCAGTATTAGTGACGCTTCTTTGACGAGTGAAGTCTCCACCGTCTGCGGCGGGGCCACCAGTAAATGCACAATTTCATTCGTAACCATGAGCTATCCTGCCTGTATTACTTGTTCATACCTTATCACTATTTACCGAAAATGGCAAAAACTAGTAACAGAATCAACTGATATTTCCAGTAACAGACTCGACTGATAATTCTAGTAACAGACTCAAATTAATATTCTAGTGGTATAATGTATTTGCACGGTAAGTGCCATTTGAAGGAGTAGTGATGGACGACCTTAAGGTATTCACGGGTAATGCTCATCCCGCTTTGGCGAAAGAAATTACCAATTACCTCGATATCCCGCTGGGGCGTGCCGATGTTTTTGAATTCAGTAACGAAAATATCTTTGTCCGCATCCTGGAAAATGTCCGGGAAAGGGATATTTTTGTTGTACAGTCAATGTCCCATCCGGTCAGCAAGAGCCTGATGGAACTGTTAATCATGCTGGATGCCCTGAAACGGGCCTCGGCGAAAAGAATCACCGCCGTGATTCCTTATTACGGTTACGGCCGCACCGATAAAAAAGACCAGCCGCGCGTGCCGATTACAGCACGGTTAGTTGCCGACCTGGTCACCGTGGCCGGCGCCAACCGTTTGTTAACCGTTGACCTGCATGCCGCACAAATCCAGGGATTTTTCAATATCCCGGTTGACGAACTGACGGCTCTGACGCTGCTCAGCGACTATTTTAAACAGAAACAGATGGAAGATATGGTGGTGGTCGCCACAGATATCGGCATTTCCAAACGGGCGCGCGATATGGCTGCCAGAATGAATGCGCCGCTGGCCATTGTTGAGAAAAGACGCCTGGGCAATGCCGGTAAGACGGAAGCGCTTAATGTCATCGGTGATGTCAAGGGTAAAATTGCCGTGACCTTTGACGATGAAATCGATACGGCCGGCTCGCTCACCAACACCGTGATTGCTTTAATGGAGCGGGGCGCGAAAGAAGTTTACTCCTGCGCGACCCATCCGGTTTTCTCCGATGCCGCTATCGAGCGCATTGCCAAATGCCCGGTAAAGCAGGTAATCGTAGCGGATACGATTCCGGTCCCCCCGGAGAAAAAACTGGATAAAATTGTGGTCCTGCCGATGGCGCCGCTCCTGGGCGAAGCCATTCACCGCATTCATACCGGGCTGTCGGTCGGCGCGATGTTCGAACCGGAATAAAAAACAAATAATTAATAAACAATATCAAGATTCAGAATTTAGTCCTTAGTGAAAGAGGGAAAACATGTTTAAATGGCTGGGAAACCTGATGGATTCGAATGAAAAGGCGCTGAAGAAACTGCAGCCCATCGTGGATAAAATCAATGCGCTGGAACCGGAATATACCAAATTCACGGACGAGGAATTGAAAGCCAAAACACCGGAGTTTAGAGACCGGCTGGTCAAGGCCGTTGCCGGGGCCCAAAACCGGGTGGACACCGCCCGGCAGGAATTACAGGACGCCAAAAAACGCGTGGCGGAAGCCCAGGATAAATTTACTGCCGAAAGCGGGGAACTGGCCGTAAAACAGGCTCAGGAACGCCTGGAGCAGGTGGAAAAAGAACTGGTCAAAGCCCAGAACGATGCTTTGAACGACCTGCTGCCGGAAGCTTTTGCCGCTGTGCGTGAGGCCTCCCGGCGCACCCTCGGGATGCGCCATTTTGACGTGCAAATGCTGGGTGGAATCGTGCTGCACTCCGGTAAAATCGCGGAAATGAGGACCGGTGAAGGTAAAACGCTGGTGGCCACGCTGCCGCTGTATCTGAATGCGCTCTCGGGGCGCGGCGTGCACCTGGTCACCGTCAACGATTACCTTTCCAAGCGCGACCCGTACTGGATGGGCCCGATTTATCATGCGCTGGGCATGAGCGTTTCCAGCATCCAGGGCCAGCAGACCTCCGGCGGGCAGGGCGGGGTTTCCTTTATCTTCGACCCGGATTACGATACCGGCAAAGAAGGCGACGTCTGGCAGCATTTCAAACCGATTACCCGCCAGGAAGCTTATCAGGCGGATATCACCTACGGCACGAACAATGAATTCGGTTTTGATTACCTGCGGGATAACATGGTGGTGGACCTCAAGCAGTGCGTGCAGCGGGATTTGAATTATGCCATCGTCGATGAAGTGGACAACATCCTTATTGACGAGGCGCGCACCCCGCTGATTATCAGCGGCCCGGCGGCGGAAGGCACACTCCAGAAATACGGTATGGCCGACAAAGTGGCCCGTCAGATGACCGGCAAAATCATCACCGATGAAGATGAAATTAATGCCAAACAAAAAGGCATCGACCTGGAAGAGGGCCAGGATTTCCTGGTGGACGAGAAAAACCACGCCGTCCGGCTAACCGGTCAGGGAGTGGACAAAGCTCAGAGCAAGCTGGAAGTCCCCAGCCTGATTGAATTCCAATCGAAATGGGAACATAATATCCGCCAGGCGATTGTGGCGCATCAACTTTATAAAAAGAATAAAGAATACGTAATTAACGCCGGTAAAGTGGTGATTGTAGACGAATTTACGGGCCGGATGATGCACGGCCGCCGCTATTCTGACGGTTTGCACCAGGCAATCGAGGCAAAAGAAGTGGCCAACGGCGAACGCGTGCAGGTGGAAGAAGAGACGCGCACCTACGCCACCATCACCTTCCAGAATTATTTCCGCATGTATCACAAATTGGCTGGCATGACCGGTACGGCGGTAACCGAAGCCGAGGAATTCCACAAGATTTATAAACTGGAAGTGGTGGTGATTCCTACCAATAAACCGATGCTGCGGCAGGACTTTATTGATAAAATCTACAAGAACGAAGAAGCCAAGTTCAACCAGGTCATCAAGGAAGTTGAGGAACTGCATAAAGAAGGCCGTCCCATCCTCATCGGCACGGTCTCGGTCGAAAAATCCGAAAAACTGAGTGATATGATGACGCGGAAAGGCGTCAAACATGAAGTTTTAAACGCTAAACAGCACGAAAAAGAAGCCTATATTGTTGCTCAGGCGGGCAGACTGGGCGCGGTCACGGTGGCGACGAATATGGCCGGCCGCGGCGTGGATATTGTTTTAGGCGGTAAACCGGACGGCCGAGACCCGAAAGACTGGCAGAAGGAACATGATGAGGTTGTTCAGAAAGGCGGCCTGCATATCATCGGCACGGAACGTCATGAAGCGCGGCGTATCGATAACCAGTTGCGCGGCCGCGCCGGACGTCAGGGCGACCCCGGCAGCACCCGTTTTTTTGTTTCGCTGGAAGACGATATCATGCGTCAGTTCGGCGGCGACCGGGTCGGCAAATTCATGGAGTGGGCCGGTCTAGGTGAAGATGTCCCCATCGAGAATTCCATCGTCAACCGGAGCATCGAGAGCGCACAGGTCAGGGTTGAAGGTTATCATTTTGATATCCGAAAACACCTCGTGGAATATGACGACGTAGTCAATAATCAGCGCGAAATTATCTACGATGAACGGCGCAAGATTTTAGGCGGCGCCGACCTCAAGACCAACATCCTTTCCATGGTTGATGAAGAAATAACAGAAATCATTGCCTCTCATACCGGGGAAAACAGCGACGGCAACCTCGGGGCGCTGGTCACAGAAGCCGGCACGATTATGACTTTGCCGCCCGGTTTCAACGCCGAAGCCCTGGCAGAAATGAAACCCGCGGAAATCAAAGAAAAATTATTGGCACAGGCCAATGCCCTCTATGAGAAGCGGGAGGCGGAATTAGGCGCCGAAAGTATGCGGGTGCTGGAGCGTCTCCTGATGCTGCGGATTGTGGATAATTACTGGATTGATAATTTAACCAGTATGGATAATATGCGCCAGGGCATCGGTTTGCAGGCCCTCAGTTCGCAGAACGAACATGGGGCTTTGCATCTTTATAAGAAAGAGGGGACCAACTTTTTTGAGGGGATGCTGGCCGGTATCCGCCACGATGTGGTACATAACATTTTTAATATCACCGTGACCAAGACGCCGCCGCCCAAGCAGACAACTTCCCCGATGGCGAAAGTGGCGACGGCCAGCCGTGGCGGCACCGCCGTGAAGCAAGCCGAAAAAATCGAAGGTAAGAAAATCGGCAGGAATGACCCCTGCCCCTGCGGCAGCGGGAAGAAATACAAACACTGCTGCGGACAGAATCAATGACGAATCTGGAAATTGCCGCCGTTTTCCGTGATATCGGGGACCTGCTGGCAAAGAAAAAAGAAAACTGGTTCAAAATCCGGTCGTACCGTAAAGCGGCGGAAGAAATTGAGAAACTGACGGTTGACTTATCCCGGCTGGCCGAAGAGGGTAAATTGCGGGAAATTCCAGGCGTGGGTGAAGCAATCGAGAAAAAAATTACCGAAATGCTGAATACCGGCCGTTTACAGTTTTATGAAAAATTGAAGGCTGAAGTCGGGGTGAATTGCGGTGAGCAAAGCCCAAAATAACGCGTCCTCTCAGCAACTGACATCTCTGGACGATGAGGCCATCCGCTATTTCCGCAATTCGGTTTCTGCCGGTGTGAATTGGTATATTGCCTTGCTGGAAGCTGTCGGACGGTGGCAGTCGCCTGAGGAAACCTGGCAGGGCCGCCATTACCAGTATCTGATTGAAGGGGCGGCTTTTGACTGGCAATTATTGGCGGAACGTCTTTGCGATACGGTAGACGACCTGCTGCCGGAAAAAGAAAAATCCGACTTCCTGCTCAAGGGTAAACCGCCGCTGGAAATTACCAAGGAACGTTTTCAGGAACTGATCGGGGCGGCGAAGTACCGGCAGTATCTGAACTATTTTTACGGGGTGACCGTAGAGGATGCCCTGCTGCTCGCCGTCAAAGACGAAGTGCGGAAGGAGCGCCACCTGGCAGCCATCATTAAAGAAGACGACACCACGGCAGAGGCTTTTCAGCGGATTTACGCCGAAACCCAGCCGGTTTTGTTGGAACAGTTCCGCAAGGAGAAACATCACCGCCGTCTCCGGTCCATCAGCCTCAGCGAGTTGAAGCAATTTACCTACTGGCTTTTCATGTACCGCGTCAGGCATAACGATAAATCCCGCGTGGCCAGCGATACCAAAAAAGCGCTGGACTGGCTCAACCGCAGCGGTTACCCGGACCGGTTTATCATCACCCGCCCGCTGGTGGGCAGCCGCAATAACCAATCTGTAAAAAACTTGTCCCACTAATTTAAATTTGTCTGCAGTCGTTCAATCGTCGGAATAGCCGATTGTCTGCCCGAAAAGCGGGCGCTGGTTCGGCAGTAAGCTGAGAACGCGGGTGATTTCGAGCTTGTTGCAATTATGGAACCAGGCAGCCAGTCCCAGCGCGGCGGCGGCCAGATAAACGTTTTGTGCAATCAGGCCGGTATCCACGAAGTAATACGATTTCTGGATTTCCGCATTATATAGTCCCGGCTCCTGAAATCCGGCGCTCTTGAATTTTTCGATATCTACGACGTAAATCAAACGCACCGGCGCCGTGGCGCCCGCCGGCGCCTGCCCCGGTCCGATGGCCAGGGCCCGGTAATCACCACTTAATACCGGCAGCAATTTGTGTCCGTGCGGCTCATATAAATAAATCCCTTCCGGCATGGCAACATAAATACTGATTTCCTGCGAATTGCTGGCCGAACCGGCTGTCAACCCCGGCCCACCGAACGGTCCAATTTGGCGGTTAATGCCGGAGGCTGCCCAGAGAATCCCGGAGAGTTTCTGCCGGGAGATTTTTTTACCGTTAACGGTACGGGCAGTACTTCGCTTTTTGAGGGCGTCGAAGAGGGTGCCGCAGTCTGCAAAAAGCGGCGGCGGCAGTTTAACCGGCCGAATCCCCGTTAGGTCGCTTTTGTTCTTCATACATTCCTCCAATTTTTCCCCTTACCAGGACGGGTTGAGCAGGCGTTTTTCCGATTCGCCGCGCGGTTCCTTCATTACGGAATCAGCATCGTCGTGGAAGATGATGTCTTCGTCTTTTTCCAACCCTTTGACTACCGTCGGGATGTATTCCGCCAGGCTGATGCCGCGGTACTTGAGGTGTACGGCGTCGCGACCGGCTTTGTTCAGGTCGGTATCTACCATCGGGGGCACGATTTCAATCACTTTCACCGGGGTGCCCTTGAGCTGCTGCCGCAGCACGAGGGTATAGGTGTGGACCGCGGCTTTGGTAGCGCTGTAGACCGGTGTATTGGGCATCGGCATGAACCCGAGCCCCGAACTGACATTAATCACCGCGGCGGCCGGTTTTTTCAGCAAATGGCCGATAAAGAGCGCGGTCATGTCCACCAGCCCAGTAAAATTAACCGCGATTTCGTCACCTCCGGCTTTGAGTTCGGCGTAGCCTTTCTTGAGGTCGATGTAACGCTGGATGCCGGCATTGTTCACCAGAATATCAATGTCAGGGAACCGGCGTAGTACTTCCGCTGCCAGTTTTTCCCGCTGGCCGGCGTCGCCGATGTCGCATGGTAATACCGTGAAATCCGGGTATTTCGCTTGTATGGCTTTTAGTTTTTCCGGGTTGCGTCCGCAGACAATCACCCGGCTTTTCGCGGTCAGAAAAGCTTCTGCCAGGCCCAGCCCGATGCCGCTGGTGCCGCCGGTAATCATTACGGTTCTGTTTGAAAGTTTCATCGTCTCTCCTTTTGAATTCGTAGTTTACGAATGGGGAATTAATATTACTATACAACATCGGGATAAAAAGCAAATTATTAGCTCTGTTGTAGTTCATTACACCCTGAGTCCGCAGACGAAGGGTCTCCTGCCTGCTAACTACAATAAACACCAAGGTCCAAAATCCAACTACCAAACAATATAGACGAAATGCAAAAACCAAAATTAATTATTATTCGTGCGGCGGCAGGAATCCAATTCACACTGTCGTTGCGGGTCCGCCAGAGGCGGATTCCTCGCAAGGGTGGGGGGTTGCGCGGGGTTTAGAGATTGACGACGTAATTGCGTAAAACCCCGATGTGCCCGATTTTAACCTCGACGGTGTCTCCGGGCTGCATCGGGCCGATACCCCCGGGCGTGCCGGTGGCAATGATATCGCCGGGCAATAATGTCATCACCTGAGAGATGAAGCTGATGGTTTCCGGCGCTTTGAAAATCTGGTCGGCGGTGGTGCTTTTTTGTTTTAGCTGTCCGTTCAGATATGTTTCGAGGGAGACATCCGCCAGGTCCAGTTCCGTCTCAATCCACGGTCCGAAAGCCGCAAAAGTATCAAACCCCTTGGCGCGGGTCCACTGGCCGTCGCGCGCCTGCAAATCCCGGGCGGTGACGTCGTTGAAGCAGGTATAGCCAAACACGTAGTCCAGCGCCCGTTCAGACGAAACCTGCTTTGCGGTTTTCCCGATGACAATGCCCAGTTCACCTTCGTAATCCACCCGCTGCGACATCGCCGGGTAAACGATATTGTCTTCCGGCCCGATGACGGCGGTGGGCGGTTTCAGGAAAATCAGCGGAGACGGCGGCAGCTGCTGGTTCATTTCACCGGCATGGCTGCGGTAATTGACACCCAGGCAAACGATTTTGGATGGGACGCAGGGCGCCAGCAGCGGCACCTCGCCCAATTCAAAGGTAACTCCCGAATAGCTAATCTTGCGGAACGGACTGCCCTGAATAACCTTTATTATTCCGTTTTCGAGGACGCCGTAACCGGTTTTATTACCGGCGGCGAAACGTATTATCTTCATATTTAAACTTTGATTTCTCTTTGCCGGACGCGGCATTTTTCGGCGGCGATAATAGCCTTGATTTCGTTAACGGCGGATTCAATCTGATTATGCTGATTGACAACAACATAATCGAACCCGGGGATTTGCTTCATTTCATTTTCGCAGGCCTGTAAGCGGGTCGCCAGCGATTCCGGTGTTTCCGTATAGCGCTGTTTCAGGCGGGAAGCCAGTTCGTCAAAAGACGGCGGCGCCAGGAAAATAAACACGGCCTGAGGTACCAGCTTTTTGATGGTGGCAGCGCCCTGCACATCAACTTTGACCATGATGTCATAACCGTGCTGCAGCGCCTGGCGGATTGGTTCTTTAGGCACGCCGTACCAGTTCTCGTAAACTTTCGCCGATTCCAGCAATTCGTTACGGTTCAACAAATCCTGGAATTCGTCCGGACTGACAAAATGGTAATCCACGTTGTCTTTTTCGTTGGCGCGGCGGGGCCGGGTAGTATTCGTGCAGACGAACTTAAAATTAGAATTGGAGGCTTTTAAATAGGAAAGCACCGCGTCTTTCCCCACGCCGGACGGACCGGACAGCACTACCAGCAAAGGCTTTTTTGCCAGATTCGGATTAATCTCGCTCATGCCGGCTATTCTTCCTCGGGAGTAAGTTTGGGGGCGCCGGTTTGGAGGCGGCCGGCAATGGTATCCGGCGCCAGGGCGGCCAGAATGACATGCCCGCTGTCGGCGATAATGACGGCCTTGGTGCGGCGGCCGTTGGTCATGTCAATAAGCATTCCCTTGGTGCGGCCGTCCTGGATTGTGCGCTTGGTGGGTGCAGAGTTCGGAGAGGCAATAGCGATGACGCGGTTCATCGCAAGCATATTGTTAAATCCGATGTGGACCAGCTCAATTCCCATTTATTCACCTCAAAAATCCGCCTCAGGCAGGAGAAAATTACTGATATTGCTATAATATACTGTTTCGAGTAGGGAAACAACTGGTACTCGAGCTGTCAGCACGAGCGTTCAGCTATCGACAGTCAATTATCTAAAAGAAAAAGATTGACATCTTTATCGGCCGGATTATATCATTGCTATTGGCACAAAATAATTTCATCAATGGGGAAACGCCTTCTTTACGGAGACGTTTTTCTTTTGCAAAGGACTGAAATGTTGGATTTTCTCAAGTCTACCGACCCGATGACGAAATGGCTGGTTTCCGGCGGCATTGTTGTTCTCGCCTTCCTTCTGGCCTTTTTGTCCAAGTACATCCTCGGCGCCATCGTCAAACCTTTTACCAAAAAAACCAAGACCATCATCGACGACCTCATTTTGGAAGCCGTGAACATGCCGCTTTTTGCGGTGATTATCGCCGGCGGCCTGTGGATCGGCATCAACCGGATTCTTACAGATGCCAAGGTCGAATCAATCGTAAATAAAATCTTCATCATTATCATTATTGTGATTATCGGCATGGTCATCAGCCGGGTGGTACACGCGATTTTAGAATGGTATTCAGTGGAAATTGCGCCGCGCACCGCCAGTGATTTCGACGACCGCCTGGTGCCGCTGCTGAGCCGGGTGGCGGATGTTATCGTCTACAGCTTCGCTTTTTTGGTCATTCTGGGCCGCATCGGTGTTGATATCGGCCCCTACCTGGCCGGTTTGGGCATCGGCGGTTTAGCCGTCGCCCTGGCGCTGCAGCCGACCCTGACCAATTTTCTCTCCGGCACTTATGTGATTTCGGACTCGGTTATCCGCAAGGGCGATTACATTCAACTTGAATCCGGACTGGAAGGCACGGTCGAGGAAATCGGCTGGCGTATCACTAAAATCCGCCACTGGCAGGGGAACCTGGTCATCCTGCCAAATACCAAACTCTCGGACGCGGTGGTCACCGATTTTGAGAAACCGGACCTTTCCATGATTTTCGGAGTGGACGGCGGCGTCAGTTACGATTCGGACCTGGAAAGAGTGGAGCAGGTAATACTCGAAGTTGCCACCGATGTTATGAAGAACAACCCGGAAGGCGTAAAGGATTTCACGCCTTCAGTGAAATTCAAAAATTTCGGCGATTCCAACATCAATTTTTCTGCGGTGATGAAAGCGCAAAACAGGGCCGGGACTTTCGCTTTGAAACATTATTTCATCAAAGCGCTGCACAAGAAATTCCGCGCTGAAGGCATCGTGATGGAATACCCGGTCAGAAAAGTGTATGTTGAGGGTAATGCCAGCCAGGGGATGTTCAACCAGCCCAGAAGCAGCTGAAATCAACCCCGGAGCGGTGCGATTTTAAACTAAAATAATAGAGTGATGGCGATAAGCCATCACTCTTCTTTTTCGCTGATTTGTATTGTCAGAAATCCGGGTAAGAACCGGATGTCAGTCTTTCTTCGCGGCGGCCGCCGGTTTGCTATCGGTAGCCGGTTTAGGAGTTTCTGTTTTCTTCTCCGGCGTCGACGCGGGATTGTTCTTTTTATGGTCGGTTACGTAAAACCCCGAACCTTTAAAAATCACCGGCACCGATGTAATGATGCGTTCGGCTTTACCTTTACATTCAGGGCATTTTGCAGCGCTTTCCTCGTTGAAACCCTTCTTTAGTTCAAACCGGTGGTGACATTTTTTACATTCGTAATCGTAGATTGGCATTAGAAACTATCCCCCGTTAATTAAGTGTTTTTAAAAAATCCCGGAAACATTCCAGATCTGCAGGGGAACCGGTCAGGTTCCCCGAATCATCTACGGATAATCCCCAGTAGCGGCTCAAGCCCTTGCGGCACTCATTCTTCTCCGCGCCAGCCGCCCACCGGAGGCAGCAATCCGGTTTAAAAGCGTGTATCCGGCAAAGCCATTTGGCTTTCCCTGCTTGCTGCTCCAGAAAAAGACACTTCCCATCCACATGCCGTAATAAATGGGTCTCGGTTCCCGGCCAGCGCGGGTCGGTGCACTCATCTAAAAATAGCTGCAAAGACATTCCAAGACGGTCGGCAATCAGCCGCGATTCCGCTAATTCCAAATGCGGCTGGAAATCGGTACAACAAACACCGCAGCAAAAACAGGGGAAAACAGATTTACCCTGCGCTGAAACATCCGCCGCAACTGTGTCTGAAATGTTCACCTCAGCTATCATCACCGTTTAATGGGCAAAATAAATTGCCAACAATAATTATTTGCTGTGGTCGCTGAACATTGACGTATCGGCTGACTGCAAGTCTCGCAATTTAAGACCAAAGAACGCGACCCCATATCTCCATCATACAAGTTTATGGGATAGCGCTCAAGGTTTGCTATCTTATGTTAACTGCGCCGCTGTCCCGGTTCGGACATAATATCGAGGTCCCGGGTGTAACTACACTGCAAACATTCCATATACCAGCCATCGTAGTCTTTATCCAGGAAGATATTGCCGCCGCACCGCGGGCACCGCCGTGTTCCTGCTGCTCGTCTCATATTAATCCTCTTTCGAGAACTATCTTTTCAAAGGTTACGCCCCGGAGTGTTTAAAATCGAGGCTGCACCTTACATAATTCGTCCTCTGCTTTTAGAATAAACCGTTTTTTTATGTAAATCAAGAGGTTTTTTTTAAAAATAAAAATATTTTTTTACAGCTAAAAAACGCTTGAAACTCCATTTTTTTGTGCTATACTAATCACTCCGGATTGTTTATTTTACCATTACTCTTGATTATTAAATCTTAACCCTTGATTCCTTAGAACTTAATCACAAACTTCCCGTTCTTATAGAACAGCTCATCGTCCACCCAGATTTCGCCGCCGTCCCGCAGGTCGCAGACCATGTCCCAGTGAATCGCCGACTCGTTGGTGCTGCCCGTCTCCGGATAACCGGAACCCAGCGCCATGTGGAAACTGCCGCCGATTTTCTCATCGAAAAGAATTTCACGGGTAAATTTCTTGATGCCCTCGTTGGTACCGATGGCAAACTCCCCGACCCTTTTCGAACCGGCATCGGTAGCGATGGTTTTTAAGAGATAATCCTGATTCTTCTCGGCGGTGGCTTGCACCACTGCACCTTTCTCAAACGTCAGCCGCACGCCGGTGACTTCACGGCCGCCGTAAATCGCCGGATAAGAGAAATAAACATGGCCTTCCATGCTGTCCTCAACCGGACCGGTAAAGACTTCGCCGTCCGGCATATTCTTTTTACCGTCGCAATTTTCAAAATTCCGTCCGGCGATGCTCAGCCGCAAGTCGGTCTCTTTTCCCACCACATGGATGGTTTTCTTGCCTTTTAGCCAAGCCACTATTTTATCCTGGCGGGCAGAAAAATTCTGCCAGTAACCGACAGGGTCGTTGATGTCCGGCAGGCAGGCGCCGTAAACAAAATCCTCGTAATCTGTCAGACTCATTTCAGCATCCTGCGCCAGAGCATTGGTGGGATAGGGCCCTAAAACCCAGCGCAGTTCCCCGGCCGCCGAACGGTTCATCATGATTTTCATTAACTCACTGCGCGACTGCGACCGCAACACCATTTTGGCAGAATCAACATTGCTCAAAGCTTTGGTATTCGAGTCGGAGAAAACCACAATCCGGCAATCATAGGTATTCATCACCAGCTTGTAGGGCTCAGGGACGAATTGCAACTGTTTTTCGTTGCTGTATTTATAAACCAGCTCTTCGATTCCGGGCAGAGACGGCATCACATAGGGCAGGCCGCCTGCTTGCAGCACTTTGATAAATACCGCCTTAATCAACGGTTCGCCGCTGGTCTCGCCCTGAATGACCACTTTATCGCCGTGTTTTACCGCGACGGAATAATTCACCAGTAAATCCGCCATTTTTTCGACCCGTATGTCAGCCATATTATAGTCCTCCGGTTAACTTTCAATTCACTATTTTTCTAAGTCCGTATTATATCAGTTTAAATACAAAATTGACATCAGGAGAACGACAGGTTATCTTTGTAAGAAAGCATATCCCATCTTTAGCGGATTATCTGAAATCTTCTGGGTTGCCGGGTCAAGCCCGGCAATGACAAAATATAAGTAAGATTCCAACTTTGTTGGAATCTTACTTTCTCGCCTGTCATTCCCGCGCAGGCGGGAATCCAGACCAATAGCCAACGAACCTTTTCGGGCTGTGCTCGACAAATTATGGAGGATACTTCCCATGGATGCGCAATCAACAGCCGCCGCGAAAATGGCGCAAATTATCGAAACAGAAATAAAATCTTTCGTGCGCAACAGTCCCCTGAACAGGATGCCCGGCGAAGAAAATATGCCGATTTTTGACGAACCGCTGGTGGGATTTGCCGACGGTAACGACCCGCTTTTTCAGCAATTTAAAAAGATTATCGGGCCGAATCACCTGACTCCCATCGAAGCGCTGGTCCTTGCTTACAACAAGCAGCCGGAGGACGGCGGGAAACTGGTTTCAGTCGTCAGCTGGATTTTGCCGATTACAAAAAACACGCGTGAATCAAACCGCGAACAGGATAAAGTCCCAGCTAAATACTGGGCTTACACCAAATGGTACGGCGAGAAATTCAACGCCGCCCTGCGCAAACATATGGTTGATTCTTTTAAAATCAGGGGTTATATGACCACCGCGCCGGCGATTCAGCCCTATTTCAAAGTCCAGGACAGCCCCAAAGGCCAGTTCTCCAACTGGTCAGAGCGGCATGTGGCTTACGTTGCAGGCCTGGGCACTTTCAGTCTGGCCGATAGTTTTATCACCGAAAAAGGCGCGGCCAACCGCGTCGGTAGCATCGTGATTGATTTGAAACTGCCGCCCAGTCCTAGAACCGCAACAACACCCTATGCCAATTGCCTATATTATGTCAACAAGAGCTGTAAAGTCTGCATTACGCGCTGTCCTGCCGGCGCCATCACCGAAGCCGGCCACGACAAAGTCAAATGCGGGAATTATCAGGACGTTGACCTGAAGCATATCAGAGATGACTACCAGGTCGGCAGCGGGAGCTGCGGACTGTGCCAGACCCGCGTCCCCTGCGAGTTTAAAAACCCGGTTAAAAAGAAATAACGCGGGCGCCAAGAATTGCAGTTATTTTTTTATTAATGTACGCCGCTATTACCTCATTCGTTTTGTAAAAAGTGCATTTTCTATAGCAGCGGAAACGAATATTTTCGGGTTTTCGGGTATACGGAAGCACTCTGCGTATTTGATTTGATGTGAGGCGATGCGGCGTTTGAAGCCGTTTTGATAGAACCCTTCCCATTTTGTCATTATCGGGCTTGACCTGATAATCCAGAAAGATAACGGGAGAGTATGATGGCTGGATTCCCGCTTTCGCGGGAATGACAGGTTGTGGTGGATTGCTGCCCTTGCAGCAGTGGGTCCTCAATATTTGCCCTTTACCGGGCGCTCAGGAAC